>JAANMY010000053.1_pt1 | contig 131769 bp, 133 predicted proteins | sample 7279691 | NCBI WGS metagenome assembly JAANMY01 (sample SAMN14094543, study PRJNA606508) | bioreactor metagenome | isolation source: A lab-scale SPAN reactor treating ammonium-rich wastewater day 388 | place: Ireland: Galway | collected 2018-02-07
GCGACCTCAGGCGGCACCTGTTTGCCGGTGCCGAGCGCTCGCGCGGCCAGGATCTGGTCAACCTGCCGGGCAACTTCCTCGCGCGGGCGCCCGAATCGCGCGGCCGACTCCGCGGCGATCGCCGCGATCAGCGATGGGTCGAGCGGAGCAGGCGGGTCGAGGCGCAGCGAGAAGGCCGGGTGGCGGTGACCGCCGGCGGACCAGCGTCCGTAGCACTCGTAGTCGTCGAGGGAGACGAGGTCATCGACCTCGAGGTCGTGTCCGAGCTCCGGGGCCAGGTAGCGGGCATCCTCGGCACTCACCTGGAACACGGTCAGGCTGTCGAGGTTGGCGAAGATGGTCGGGCGCAGCTCGCGGTCGATCGCGTCGAGCCTGGCGAGGGACTGGGTCACGAGGACGAAGGAAGCCCCGTACTTGCCGAGCTCACTCATCATACGCGGGTAGTCGGCCCCTCCAAGCGTGCTCGATTCGTCGATCAGGGCCACCATCCGGCTCCGCTCCCCCGCCGGCAGGTCGATCTGGTCCTCGACGATCAGCCCGAGGAGATTGAGGAGCGTTGCCCCGATGAGCGCCGAGCCGCCCTCGCCGAGGAGACCGACGGCGGTGTTGACGACGAGGACGCCACCGTCGCGGAGCAGCGTGCGCGGGTTGATGGTCGACTGTGGTTGGCCGAGCGTGAGTCTGGCGGCCTCGGTCACCTCGAAGCGCCCCACCTTTGTCGTGACAGGGGTGGCGACCTGGATCTGGAAGGCGCGTCCGAGGTTGTCGTAGTTACTTCGCCACCACGACCAGAGCGTCTGGTCGGGGGCCTGCGCCATCACCCGTTCGCGGAAGTCCGGGCTCGTCAGTAGGGGCACCACGTCGAGGAGCGTGTACTGCTCCTCGCGCCGCCTGACCTGGTTCGCCTGGTGAAGGCAGAGCAGCGCGGCGCGCAGGGCGCCCTCCATCCGCGGCCCCCAGTTGTCCGGCCAGAGGCGGTGGAGCATGGCGACGATGTTTTCCGTCGTCCTGTCGCGGTTGGGGAACAGCGCGACATCGAGGAGATTCAGGCCGACGGGCCGACGGCGGTCGGTAAGGTCGAGGTAGGCGGTCCGGTCCTCAATGCCGGGCGGGACGACGGAGAGGACGCTCTCGGCAAGGTCCTGATGGGGGTCGATGACGACGAGCAGGAGGCGCTCCCGGTGCGAAGCGATTTCCTGCATGAGGTGCCCGGCGATGTGCTGGAGTAACGTCGACTTGCCACGCCGTGTCTTGGCGACGAGGAGGTGGTTCCGGTAGAGCGCTCCGTGCGGCAGGTGAATGGGAACGTTCTGACCGTGGTGGCGTGACGTACCAACTCGGCTGCCTCGGCTCGTTGCATCGCCGGCTGGGAGGAAGTGGCGCCCGCCGGGCTTCGTGGCGACGGGCAGCCCCGATGTGAGGTCGGGAAGGTGCCAGATCGCTGCGAGCTCGGCGGCGTTGAGCACCGATGCGCCACGGAAGGCGCCGCCTGACCTTTCGAGTGGTGCGTGATGGTGCCCGGCCCGGCCTGGGCGGAGCCGGTTGCCGGCAGGGTGGTCGAATGCCTCGTAAGCCGCGCTGACGCGAGCGCTAACGTCCTCGACGGTCTCGGCGCGGCCGCGCGGGCCGATCGCGATCACGCCGATGCGCGCGGTGAACGCTGGAAAGGCGAGTTTCTGTTCGGCGATCATTGCCGTCAGTGGCTCTCGGCTGCGGAGAACGCGCGACCAGACAAACGCTCCGATCGGCAGCCCGGCGGCCACCACGGAACCCCCCACGAGCAGCGGAAGGTAGTCGCCGGCCTGGTACCAGTCGTAGCCCTGCGTTCCCGCGGCGGCCGCACCGGCGAGCGCAACGAAGGGAAGGAGGCTGGCCGTGCCGGTCTCCGGACGCTCCACTGGAAGGTGCTGGCTCGACCGGGAGGCCCGCGCCTGGACACCGGTCGCCCAACCCGGGCGGGGCGGATGTCCGACCACGACCTGCCCGACGACGCGGACATCGCCACGGGTTGCAGCCACTGCCGCCGCCAGCACGCCAGTAAGCGGCTCCCCGTGCCTGACATCCGTATCGAGCGGGAGAGCGGCGTCCCGGTCGAGATGGAGCTGGACGAGCGACGCCAGCTCATGCCCGGCGACATGAAGCGGGTCGAGATGAGGCCGGCCCTCTATCGGAACCTCGTCGAAGTCTGCCTGCGGGTAGGCCACCCGGATCTGGCCGAGGACCGCTAGTGCCGCCGCATCATCCACTGCACGGACGTAGAACCGGAGTCCCGACTCCGTAGCCGTCCATTCCAGTGCGACATCCTGGACACCCGCCAGCCCCGCGAAGACCGTGCGTGCGCGGGCGACGGGGTCGTCGTCCCAGCGCGACGGAAAGAGCTCGTAGAGGACCGTGGCTCGGTCAGGATGCCGGCGCATGCTGGACCTCCTTCCCAGCAGGCCCCAGTTCGGCCACCAGTCTGAAGAACGTCTCGCGGCCAGCGTCGCTGGCGCCAAGCTCGCCAAGGTCTTTGACGCCGTCGGGGAGACGCAGCATGCGGGCGTGGTCGCCGAGGGATTCAGCCAGCTCGCGAGCGGCATGCTGACCTTCGCCGTCGTTGTCGAAGACGAGGACGATTTCCGGCACCCGTTCCAAGAAGCGCAGTCGCTCGGCCCGGACATGCGTCCCAAGCAAGGCGCAGATGGGCAGGTTCCAGCTCACACCGGTGAGATAGTCGAAGGCGCCCTCGGTCACGAAGACCTGGCGGTGTCCGCGGACGCGCTCATAGCCGAGGATGGGCTTTGGCAACGAGAGGCCGAGGTACTTCAGCCGGCGCTCGTTGAGCGCACGGCCGACCATCCAGGCGCACTGGCCCCCGCGCAGCTCTGGAATCACCACGCGACCGGCGAGTGCCTCGTTGCCATCCTTCCGCAGCAGCCCCATCTCCGCGGCCCGCCGAAGGCTGAACCGGTGGCGGCGCAGGAAGGGCTTGAGCGCCTGCCCGTCGCTGTAACCCAGACGACACTGCTTGACGACCGGCATCCTGATGCCCCGGCTATCGAGGTAGCGCAGTGCCCGCTCGTTGCGACGGAGCGCCTCGTGGTAGAGGTCACAGGCCGCCGCCAGGATGAGACGGTCATCGACCGTCAGGGGAGATTCGGACGGGGCCGGCCCACGCTTGTCATCGCTCGTGGCGACGCCTTGCGGGGCCGCTTCACCCAGCAGCTCCAGGGCGCGCCGGAAGCCGACCTTCTCCTTGCGTCTGACGAAGTCGATGACGTCCCCCGAGGCCTTGCAGCCAAAGCAGAAGAAGCTCCGGGTGCTCGGGTAGACGACCAGGCTCGGATGCTCCTCTTCGTGAAACGGGCAGCATGCGACGAATCGCTCACCGCGCTGCTGGAGCTTCACGCCATGCGATGCGATGACCTGCTCGATGGGGTTGCGCTGCTTGACGAGCTCGACGTCAACGGATGGCATCACGCACCTCCTCGTCGCGCGCGACCAGTTCCGCCGGGTCCGTCGTGGCCAGCTCGTGCTCGAAGGGACTCGCCTCGATGCGGAGTGCGAGGTGATTCCCCGAGGCGAAGAACAGGCCCTCGCCCTTGCGGCAGGAGAGCAGGAACTCGCGCTCGCCGGCGCTCAGCCGGAACGTGCTGGTGACGGCGTCGATCGTTGAGCTGTCCTGCCGCATCAGGAGCTGGACGGAGGAGTTGGCGAGGACCGTGTGACCTTCGGCGGTCGCGAGGAAATCCTCCACGTCCTGCGTCACCGTGGTCAGCCCGAGGTAGTGCTTGCGCGCCTGCCGGGCCATCGATGCCAGGAAACGGGCGCCCTCCTCGTGCTGGATCAGCGACCACGCTTCGTCGATGAGCAGCATCCGCGGTTTGCGACTACGCCGGACCTCGCGCCAGATGTGGTCGGCGATCAGGTAGACACCGAGGGGGCGCAGCTCGGGCTCGAGGTCGCGGATGTTGAAGACAACGAAGGGCCGTTCGAGGTCGACTGACGTCGGCGACGAGAAGACGTTGCCGAGGCTGCCCTCCACGAAACGTTCGAGCCGGTCAGCCAGGCCGAGCGGGTCTTCGCTCTCGCGCAGGACGTCGTAGAGGTCCCTCAGCACGGGCGGCGGCTTGCCGTGCGTGGCCGGGTCGCGGGTGATCCCCGCGCGACCGTAGGTCTCGAGCAGCGCCCGGTCGAGCGCGCCGCGCTCCCGCTGGCCGAGGCTGCTCCCCCGGTCGGCGAGCATCAGCCCGAGGAGGCCCTGGAGGGCGAGCAGCCGTTCGGTGAGCGCATCGCGTGTCTCCCCGTCGCGCTCGGCGCCGTGGGCAAGGTCGAAGGGGTTGATGTGGTGCACCGAGCTTCCGGAAAGGCGTATGTACTGCCCGCCCACCGCGTCGCAGACCCGCCGATACTCGTCTTCGGGGTCGATAATGTAGTACTCGACGCCGCGCATCAGTGCCCTGAGCGCCTCGACCTTGCAGGCGTACGACTTGCCCGCCCCGCTCTTGGCGAAGACGACCTTGTTCGCGTTTTCCAGCTCGCGGCTGAACGGGTCGAAGGTGACCAGTGAATTGTTGTGGACGCTGATGCCGTAGAGGATCCCGGCCTGCATCGAAAGATGGCTTGACGTGAACGGGATCATCGTCGCCGCGCTGGTCGTATCGAGGTTGCGGTAGCGGCCGAGGTAGTCGCGCCCTGCCGGCAGACAGGAGAGGAAGCCCGGCAACATCTCGAACAGCGCAGCCCGAGAGGAAGCCATCATCCCGCCGAGCGCCGTCTCTACGCGGCGATGGAGGTCGTCCACGCCGGAGGCCGAGCCCGAGCGAAGACACACGTAGAGGCTCACGGAGAAGACCCTCTCTTCGCCCCGCTGGAGCGCATCCCGCAGACGTTCCACGTCCTCGTAGGCGACCTCCCGCTCGGCGCTGGCGATCTTGCCGCTGCGCGCGTCGAGCAAGCGCGAGGACTGAAGCTCCACCAGCTTGTGGGTGAGCCTGCGCACGGTCGTCGCGGAGTCGAGCGGGTCGACATGGATGCTCAGGTCCAGCGGCTCGTCGAAATCAACAAGGCGGGCCAGCCAGTTGGGGTGGACGTAGCGCGGGTAGTCGCTGAGCCCGAGTACCCGGACGTAGCGGCCGTCGATGACCAGGTGAGAGCGGGAAGCCTCGATGGCAGCCGGGGCCAGGTGGTCGATCGCGGATCGGGTGCCGAGCTCGAAGCGAAGGTCGTCCGCCGAACGTTGGTGTCGGCGTGTACGGTGACGCAGTGGAAGGCTAGCCATGCTGCTCAACCTCCTTCCGGAATCGGGTGACCACCGGTATCGCTCCAGCACTGAGCGACGGCGCGACCTGGGAAACCTGTGAGCAGAGGCAGGCTGCCCACAGCTCCGCGAGCTCTTCGCTCCGCAGCCGCCGGGACGTGACGCCGAACGAGGTCAGTCCCTGCGCTATCTCGTGGCAACGCGCGTCGAGCTGGGCGGCCGCGACAGCGAGCTGCTGTACGTCCCGCCTACGCTTGGCGCGCGGCCACGGCCAGCGGATCGCGACATGGCCTTCACCCTCGGAGTGCCCGGATGGCACGACGACGTAGAAGCGCCGCTCGAGTAGCGTCCGTTCCCGGGCCAACCGCCGGACGAACATCTCGTGGTCGAGGGCGAGGCGGCGGATGGCCTCGCTGTTGGCGTGGGTGGTGACGTTCGTGCGGAATCCTGCGAGATAAGGCTCGACGTCGGTCGGAAGGATGCGGACGAGCATTTGGACGGGATGGCTGAGGGAGTTGAGGAACGACCGGTAGGCGGCCATCACCGCCTCCTGCTCCTCCTCGGACTTGAGGGCGAAGTTGACGCTCTGTGCCTGGATGACCGCCCGGTAGTCGCCGCCCCGGAGACAGAGCACGCCCTCGACGATCTCTTCCAGCGGCAGCATCTCCTGGACGCTTCCGTGCCTGCCGTTCGTCGTCATCGGTGCTTGCTCCCGCTCCGGGTGTCGAGTTCCTGCCGGTCGGGCAGTAGGACCTCGAAACGCGCATCCTCGGGGACCGCCACCTCGCGTGACGTGCGGACGCGCCAGACGACGACGCGCGGGATGCTGACGTAGCGGAGGAGGACGAAGGCCCAGTCCTCCAGCGAACGGCCGGCCGGCTGCCAGAGTGAGACCGCGGCGGTCATCAGCAGGACCGTCGCCCCGGCCGCGAGACGGACGGCGAGCGGCAGTGGCGCCTCACTCATGGCGGAGTACGCGAGTGCCAGGCCGATGATGGCCACCATCAGCTGGCGCATCGTCAGGCCGGCAAAGGCCTTGTCCTCGATGTTGAGGTGGGTGGGGACTTCGTGGCGTTGCACGGGCATCTCCTCATCAGGGTTTGAGGAGAGCGTGCTGCCCGGGGTTCCCTGGGGGTTCCAGGATTCCGGCCGATCCGTTCCAGATCCGGCCCTTTTGCTCCAAATTCGCTCCAATCGCACTTGGGCTCATCGTCTGGACGCGCTGTCTCGTGCTTGCCGGCCGCACCCAATGGCGGCTGGACCTTGCTAGGATCTCGAACTGTGCCAACGCTGAAGTCCAGCCGCTTCCCGCCCCCGCGATCCTGGGAGGAGTTTGAGATTCTCTGCGCCGACCTCTTTCGCCAAGTCTGGAACGATCCTGGAACGCAGAGGAATGGACGGACTGGGCAGCCCCAGCACGGCGTAGACGTGTTCGGCCGGCCCGATGGAGGGATGCACTACGCGGGGGTGCAGGCGCGGAACAAGGTCTACCCGCCGACGGCAGCGTCGGTTGCCGAGCTTCGCGAGGAGGTCGAGAAGGCCAAGAGGTTCGTGCCGGCCCTAAAGAGTTTCGTCCTGGCGACCACGGCGCCAAATGACGCGAAGATCCAGGAGGAGGCGCGACGCCTGACCGAGACCAACGAAGCTGAGGGCCTGTTCTCCGTCGAGGTGTGGGGCTGGGACGAGCTTGAATCAAGGATGACGGAGTATCCCGAGGTTCTCCAGCAGCACTATCCGCAGTTCGCGGTCGGGCAGACTGACGTCGACGGCCTGGCCGCCGAGCTTGTGCGCGTTATGAAGGAACAGGCCAAGTGGGCCGAGGAGAAGGACCGACCAACCTTTGAGAGGACGAATGGCGCGCTCAGCAGTCTCGCACCGCAGTTTCAGCCGAGTTGGAGGATTCGGCAGGCCAGTGGGGACTACATGCCAAACCTCGAATGGCGCTTCTGCGGCCCGAGGTTTCACATGGGCTGGCGCGCCGCCGACGGCTCGCGCCTGAAGGACACGACCATCGCGGAGGTCTTCGACCTCACTAGGAGAGAGTTCGCGAAGCATCCATACGTCGGCGTCGACGAAATCGGGCTTGAGGTTCGGTTTCCCTGGCGCGGCAAGATGCGCCACGAACTCCATCGTTGGCCACTGTCATCAAGGGAGCTACCGAAGGGCGTCTTGTGGGATGTCGGACGCGAAATCTTGCCAGTGGTCCGATTTGACGAAGAGTCCAGGAGCGAGGACGCGGGTTAGCAACATGGCGGGGAAGTCTCCGACGGGTCCCAACAAACCATCGCCTTACGGGTCGGCTGCGGACCTGCCGTCCTATCGGGAGCTCGCTCAGCAGATTCAGGGCTTCAAGCTCCTGACGCTATTTTTCGGGCGCCGCCAGCGCGCGGAAATTTTGGAAGTCGAGCGACAGATGAAGCGCTTGACGCGAGTCGTCGACGACTTCTACGAGCGCCTGGGTCCGCGCAACTGGATCTTCCACGACATGCTTAGCGTCGAAAGGATCGAGCAACTCCTCGCGGAGACTCCTGATGCCGAAACCGCCGAGGAGCGCTTGATCGAGATGTACCGTGACCCAGAGACCATGAAGTGGTGGACGATGCGGCTCCGATCGTATCAAGGGCTACGGGAACGGCTTCACCAGATCGAGCGGGCTCATGAGCATTACGACGCCGAGCAGTACGACAGCTGCGTGCTGCATCTGATCGCCGTCATGGATGGCTTCGTGAACGACTTCGAGCCCGGTGAGCGTCAGGGGCTGCACTCGCGTGAGCCTGACGAGATGGCTGCCTGGGACAGCGTCGTCGGTCATCATATGGGCCTTTCCCACGCGATGACTACGTTCACCAAAACCATCAAGAAGCGTGTCGACGACGAGGTCTTCGACCTGCACCGACACGGGATCATGCACGGTTCTGTCGTGCGGTTCAATAACGTGGTCGTTGCGACGAAGGCATGGAACATGCTGTTCGCCGTTGCCGATTGGGCGACCGCGACGACGAAGGCAGCTGAACCCGCGAAGCCCGAACCCTCGTGGAGAGACACCTGGTCTGCGCTCACCCGGCATGCCACGTACAAGAAGTACCAGCGCGGGTTCACTCCCGTGACTGTGGAAGCGTCCGATCCAGGCTTCGCAACGGACGAAGTCGTAGGGCTTGCCTCGGAGTTCCTCGGCGCATGGGCAAAAGGCCGATGGGGGATCGTCGCGAGGTTCATGCCGCCCCTGGTTCGCAACTCCAGTTCCAACGGATCGGCGGCACGTCAGGCGAAGGAAGCATTCGAGGGGTACGGAATAGCGGACTGGATCATCAATTCACTGACCTACGACCAGGCCAGCACGGCGGAGATTAGGGCCAGGGTCACGGCCAACGGCGAGTCGACGGAGATCCGTTTCCGATTGGTGTTCTGGACCCACGATGGCAAGGTTGGCATACCACGGCACGATGAAGGTAGCTGGAGTCTCGCCGTTTGGGCCCCGCACACCTACTTCCAGCCGTCCGCGTAACGGGGCGCCCTGCGCTGATATGTCCGACGTGGCCTGTCGCTTGGGCGCCATGGTCATGTGCCTGCGTCCTGTCGGCGTCGCAAGCCCTGATCCTCGCGGGCCGACCGCTACATATTGCCGCTCCAGCCGGGCGCTACGAGAGTAGCGTGCCGGCACTGAACGGAGCCACGCGGTTTTGATGTCGGGACTTTGGCGTCTGTCTCGGCGCACGAACGGAGGTTCGTGTGGCTGTTGGCCCAGTTCGCTTACGGGCCTTTAGCCAACACCGTCCCGGCGGCGAACAGATTACGAAGAGAAGCGGCGAGCCAAGCGTAGAGTCGGATCAAGCCGTTCTCGTCACTCGAGAACGCCGTGCTGCTCGACGTGGCCGCGAAGTCTAGAGTCTTACCCGGCGGCGGAGCTGAGCCTACTGAGGCCTTGATGATGCGCGGGAGATTTGACCGATGGGTCATCCGGTTTCTGAACTCCACCCAACGCTCCCACTCTGGCGCTGCGAGTATCATCCCGAGAGCCTCAGCTAGCGGTTCCGCTCGCGCCGTGGTTCCGAGTGCGGACTGCAACGACTTAACCCCGGCGCGCCGCTGATCGTCCGCCCCGAAGGAGACGGCCAGCACTTTGGGGTGGCTCGCAACGGCGTATAGCGAGTAGACCGTGCTCTCCAAGGTCGAGACCCCGGAAGAGAACATCGAGAACAGCCCACTTTCTCGTTGATAGATCTCCTCGTGCTTAACGTCGTACCCCCGAGCACGCCACGACTCTAGGTACCAGGACATAGCCTCGAAGCAGGATCGGAATCGCCATCCGATGAGGTTAGAAGCACCTGCAAACTCAGCCCAAGCAGCCCCTTTTTCAGGATCGTGGAGCACCGCACTCGAAGCCTCCCAGTAGTCGTGGTACTCCGCCGATGGGAACTCGTCTGGCAAGTCGATCTGAAACTCTTTGACGAACTGCATTGCTGGTCCCCGCCCTCCGGCGATCGGTCGACGTGTCCCGGCTGGCTAAGCCGCAATTGTAGAGCCCGGAACCATGAGAGATTCGAGTGCCCTCCGTTCGCCCCAGCGGCCGCCTCACTCCGGGCGCCGTTCTGAACGAAATGGGAGCGAAATTGGAACAGGCCGCCCCGGATTGGAACGGGCGGGGCGGAATCCTGGAACGCTGAAGGAACGCCGATTCGCAAGCTGACTCCTCACGGCCTCCTGGCCGCTGGAGTCAGACATGCGCTTCCTCATCCTTGCCGCCGTTGCACTGGGACTGGCCGGCGCGCTGGTGGCTGGAGCAACCTCCGCCACCGCGCAGGAGGCCGACGACACGCTGGGCGAGCTGTCGTCGGCCGGCATCCCTCTCCTCAACAGTCCACCTGCGCCAGTCCAGCAGCAGGTTCCACCTGGCCAGCCTGGCCCGGAAGGTCAGCCGCCGACGGACACGCTGGTCGACCTCCCGATCCCCGACCCAACCGACTTGATCCCGAACCCCCTGGACTGGCTGCCCGGTGGCCTCAACCCCGTGAACTGGGCGAAGGACATCGTCAACGCGGTGTTCACGCTCATCGGACAGGCGATGCTCGAGGCGATCCGCGGGTTCGTCGACTGGGCGCTGGGCATGGGCGGCTCGTCGCTCAACTTCGTCACGCGCACGCCTGCGGAAGGGACCTACGACAGTCCGACCGTCCGCAGCCTCTACGACTTCTCCCGCGCCATCGTGAACGCCGCGCTTGCGGTCGTCGTCATGTGGGGTGGCTTCAACGTCATCATCAAGGAGCACACAAGGTCGCCCTACCACGAGGCGATGGAGCTCCTCCCGCGCGTCATCCTCGCAGCGCTCGCCGCCAACCTGACGATCGAGTTCGCGCGGATGCTGATCGACATCAACAACGCCCTCGCCGCCGGCGTCGGCGACGTCGGCCTCCCCGGGTACGACCAGGCTACACCCTCGCAGGAAGGCCTGGCACTCATCTTCACCGCCGTCGCCTACGGCATCGTGGCGATCCTCCTGGTCTTCCAGATGCTGATGCGCCTCGCCCTGCTGGCGATGCTCATCGTCCTTGGGCCAATTGCCGCGCTGCTCTGGGTGCTGCCACAAACCCAGCAGTGGACGCGCTGGTGGACCGACCTCTTCGTGATCACCGTCTTCCAGCAGACGGTCCAGGTCATGGTCCTGGCGCTCGGCACGGCGCTGATGGTCGAGCTGACCCCGGGCAGTGTCTCCAATGCCCTTCTGACGATGCTTCTCGGTCTGGCGGTTTGCTGGCTGACCCTCAAGGTCCCCTCGCTCCTGCGCTCGGCCCGAAGCCAGGCCGGCATCACCAACGTCGTCACGTTCGCGATGGCCACCCACGCACTCGGCGCGATGGCAGGAGCCGGTGGTGCCGGTGCTGCTGCCGGCGGCGCCGGCGCCAGTGGTGCCGGGGCGGCTGCTCGGCCGGCAGCAGGAAGGGCCTAAGGGAAGTCATGAACACGAACCCACCAAGCGGCGACATCTTCGGCAGCGTCGGTAGCGAGGGCCTCAAGGTCGCGGGCGTTGTCGGCGTCGTCATGCTCGCACCGATGCTCTTCGTCATGGCCGCGCTTGGCGCCAGTCCGGGCATCTCACAGTCTCCGGCTTCGGCCGCCGCGCTCGCCGAGATTCCTGCCGACCACCTCGCTGTGATGCAACAGGTGGCTGCCACGACGGGCATCCCCTGGCAGGTGCTGGCCGCGATCGCGAAAGTCGAGTCGGGCTTCGGCGCGAATATGGGCCCGAGCTCGGCAGGCGCCCTGGGCTACTGCCAGTTCATGCCCGCCACCTGGGCCCACTACGGCGTTGATGGCGACGGCGACGGGGTCGCCGACCCCTTCAACTACCACGACTGCCTGCCTGCTGCTGCCCATCTCCTGCTCGACAGCGGAGCGCCAGGCGACCTCCGGCGTGCGCTCTATGCCTACAACCACTCCTGGTCCTACGTGGACCACGTCCTCAGCATCGCCACCAGTTACGGCTACCTCGACCCGGCGGGCGTCCCGGCCCAGGCGGTTGCGCTGGCGCGCTCCCGCCTCGGACTGCCCTACGTCTGGGGCGCGGCGGGGCCGGAGAGCTTCGACTGCAGCGGCCTGACGCAGTGGGTCTACGCCGAGCTTGGCATCTCCCTTCCGCGCACATCGCAGGCGCAGTTCAACGCGACGATGCCCGTGGCGCTGGAGTTCCTCCAGCCAGGCGACCTCCTCTTCTACGAGAAGACCTACCCGTCCCACGAACGCATCACCCACGTGGGCATCTACGCCGGGAACGGCGTCGTGATCATGGCCACCCAACCCGGCGAGTTCGTGAAAGAGGTGTCGCTGGACAACTCGTACTGGGCCAGGCACTTCGCCAGTGCCGGGCGCCCGGTGAAAGGACCAGTCGCATGAGCGGTGGTCGCGGAGTGATTGTCATCCTCGGCGGCCTCGCCGCCACGCTGCTGGTAATCGCCATCGTGAGTGGCTGTCAGGGCGCGAACCGTCTGCGTGGCCAGGGCGAAGGCATGAGCGAGGTGGAAGAAGCCGCCCGCCTCTTCGTCGAGGCCTACGGAACCTTCGACTTCCGCGAGCCCGCGGCCTACCGCGATCGGCTTCTGAGCCTGAGCACTGGCGACGTACACGCTGCGATCGCCGCCTCACAGGTCGACCCGAGCGCTCTCGGCCAGCAGCAGACCATGACCACCGGCACCGTCTCGATCCAGGTCAGCGCCTACTCGGACAGCGAGGCAACCGTGTCAGCGACCACCGAGCAGACCCGCCGCGCCGTCGATGCCACAACTGGCCAGCTCCTTGAGCAGCGGCTCCGGCAGCATGTGACCTGCCGGCTTCTTCGCATCGACGGCCGCTGGCTGGTGGCCGAGTTCCGGCTGCGGTCGGAAGAACCCCTTCAGAACACCGGCAGATAGGAGGCCGACGTCATGGAACAGATCAACACTCTCTTCGAAAACCTCTTAAACATCGGGACGGGCGTCGGCGCCGCCGTCGCCGCGTTCTTCGTGATGTGGGGAGCCTTCCTCTACATGAGCGCCGCGGGCAGCCCTCACCAGATGGAGCGCGGCAAGTCGGCGATCGTCAACGCCCTGGTCGGATTCTCCATCGTCCTGATGGCGAGGGTGATTGCGGGGATGATCCAGGACTCGATTGGGGCGTAGCAAGACGAGGCCACACAGCGATAGCGAGATCATTCTCAGCTGCCGCCGAGGCGCGCCGAGCTCCCGTCCTAAACGGTGTAGAGATGCCCGGACCGGGCAGCCCGTCGCAAGGAACGATGGGTTTCAACCTGCCTGTCGCGTGATACGGGCCGAGTCCGTACCAAGAGGTATAACATGTGTTATACCAGTGTTGCGCTGATCCATGCGGTGCGCGTACCATCCGCGTCATGGCTCTTTCGACCTCGGACATTCGGTCACTTCGCAACCGCCTTGGGCTGACCCAGGCGGAGCTGGCGTCTCGCCTAGGCGTCTCGTTCGCGTCGGTGAATCGATGGGAAAATGGCCAGGCGCGCCCGTCGGCCATGGCCGCTGCGCAGCTAGAGGAGCTGAGGGGGCAACTCGATGAGCGGATTGCTCAACCGTTGGCTAAGTTGGAGACTGCCGGGCGTGCCCCCTGTTACTTGGACTTCAAAGGCAATCCCCGGAAGCTCGCGACGGTCGTGGAGGCGGAGCGGCTCGCTCTCGGCCATCTTGTAAATGCGGCGTTCGCAGCTGAACTGTCACGAATCGACCCGCTCCCACACCAGCGGCTGGCGGTATACGAGCAAATGTTGCCGCAGGTTCGCCTGCGATTTCTCTTGGCGGACGACGCCGGCGCCGGCAAGACGATCATGTCCGGCCTCTATGTCCGCGAGATGCTCGCGCGCGGACTGATTCGCCGTGTGCTAGTCGTGTCTCCCGCTGGGCTCATCGGCAACTGGGCGAACGAACTCGAACACCTCTTCGGCCTTTCGTTCAAGATCGTATCCGGCCCGGACGCTCGGTCCGGGAATCCCTTTGCTGGGCCCGAGAGTGACCTTGCCATCGTCTCCGTCGACACCCTCGCCGGTGCTCGGATGTTCGGCCGACTGCAAGAGGCCACAACTGTCCCTTACGACCTAGTCATCTTCGACGAGGCGCACAAGCTGGCGGTGGATCGCGAGCCGGACCTCCGCCTCCGCAAGACCGAACGCTACCGAGTTGCCGAAGCGCTGGCAGGGGTCCACGCCGACGATCCTCAGTGGTCCCTCGACTGGTCGGCGAGCCACCTACTACTCCTGACGGCAACGCCCCACATGGGAAAGGACTTTCCTTACTTCGGTCTCTGGCGACTCCTCGAACCGGACGTTCTGCCAACGCCGGATGCCTTCAACGCCTATCCCGCCGATGCTCGGGCACGTCATTTCCTCCGTCGGACCAAGGAAGAAATGGTGCAGTTTGACGGGACCCCCATCTATCCGCGGCGAGTCTCGAACACGCTGAGCTATGACCTCTCGTCTGGGGAGATCAGCGAACAGCGGCTCTATGACGAGACCACGGCGTACATTCAGCACTACTACAACCGGGCGCGCGTTCTCAACCGGTCTGCGGCGCAACTTGCGATGAGTGTGTTCCAACGTCGTCTTGCGAGTTCGACTTGGGCACTACTCCGCTCTTTCGAGCGGCGCGAGGAGAAGTTGCGGCGACTCATTGAGGACATCGAGGCTGGTCGCATGCGCGCCGAGGATCTGGCGGTTCGACAGCTCGCACTCAATACCGTTCGAGACATGCTGGACGAGACGACCGCCGACGAAGAGGAGCATGAGGATGGCCGCGAAAGCCACGAATCGAGCGAGGATGACGCGCTCGGGGGGACGGTAGCGAGTTCGCTCTCGGAGCTGCGAGATGAGCGCGACCGTGTGGTGTCCCTGGCGTCGCTTGCTCGTGAAGTCTACGAACTTGAGGAGGAATCCAAACTCGGGAAGCTCCGTGAAGTGATCCGGGAGCCAGAGTACCGCGACGAGAAACTCATTATCTTCACCGAGCACCGCGACACGCTGGAATTCCTTGTGCGCCGGCTCGAAGGACTTGGATTCACCGGACAGGTTGCGCGTATCCATGGCGGCATGGATTACCAGGAGCGGCAAGCCCAGATCGAGTTCTTCCGACGGACGGCCGACGATGGCGGCGCTACCTATCTCGTGGCAACCGATGCGGCCGGTGAGGGCATCAACCTCCAGTTCTGCTGGCTGATGGTGAACTACGACATACCGTGGAATCCGGCCCGGCTTGAGCAACGGATGGGACGCATCCACCGCTATGGCCAGAAGCGCGACCCCGTGGTCATCATCAATCTCGTCGCCGGGAAGACTCGCGAAGGCCATGTGCTCCACACCCTCCTCGAGAAGCTGGAGCGCATCCGAAGAGAGCTCGGCAGCGATAAGGTCTTCGACGTGGTGGGCCGGCTCTTCCACGGCGTTTCGCTCAAGGAATACATGTTGCAGGCGCTGACCCCGGAGGGCGCCGTAGCAGCCGAACGGGAGATTGAAGGGACACTGACCCCGGCGCAGGTGGAGGCGCTCGCGGCACAGGAGCGAGCCTTGTACGGAACCGGCGGGGATGTGCGGGCTGCCCTGACGCGACTCCGGCCCGCGCTGGAAAACGAGGCATACCGAAGGCTCCTTCCTGGCTACGTCGGTCGCTTTGTGGAGAACGCCGCACCGCTGCTCGGGATCGCGATCGATGGCGATCCGAACTCGGAGTTCAGCGTCAGGGCTGTCTCTCCGGGGGCTCTGGATGCGTTGTCGCCTGTCCTTGAGACCTACCCGCCCGAGGTTCGCTCTCACCTTACCGTCCACAAGCCAGGCCGGCTCGATGAAGACAAGCTCTTCGTGCATCCTGGTGAACCGGTCTTTGAGCGTCTGCGGACTCTGGTGACGTCGCGGTTCGCCGAAGACGCTGAGCGCGGGGCGGTGTTCGTCGACCCCGACACCGAGACCGCATACATGCTCCATTTCGCGCGGATACACGTGCTGCGCGGGAATCGGCCCGCGAGTCGGGCCACTGAGACTCGCCTTGTCGCGATTAAGGACAACGGCGAGGGCCGACTGGAGGAGTGCGCGCCGGAGCAGCTGCTGGTGCTTCGCCCTGCTCCGGGCCTCTCGCCGGCGTCCGAATTCACGGACGCCGGCCCCGCTTCTCGGGACCGAGCCGGAGAGTTCGCCCTGCAGAGGATCGCGACACCATTGGCGGAGGAGCGCCGCAACGAGCTCGCTTCGACGCTCGCGGAGCGTCAGGACTTCGTTCGACGAGGATTCGACTACCGCGAGGCCGAGTTAGCCGCAACCCGGGCGAAGCTTCGCGAACGGGCGACCGCCGGAGACGCGCGTGCGCAAGCGGACCTGGCACGTGTGCGGGAGCAGCAGCGGACCCTCGAAGGGCGTCGCGAGGATGCGCTCGCAGAGCTTGAAGGTGCAATCGACGGCATTGCGCCGGGGCCAGTCGAGTTTGTGGCTCACGTGATGGTGGTGCCTTCGCAATCGCCCGACGATGCCCGGAAGCGTGACGCGGAGGTCGAGCGCATAGCGATGAGGTTCGCGGAGCAATACGAACTGGCGGCCGGTGCCCTCCACGTGAAGGACGTCTCCGCTCCTGAGGGTGCTCGGGCGGCCGGGCTCCTTGAACGGCCGGGGTTCGACCTCCTTTCAATTCATCCCAGCGGCGAGCGGCGCTGCATCGAAGTGAAAGGCCGCGCTTCAATCGGGGACATTGAGGTCACTGAGAACGAGTGGGCTCAGTCTGCGAACCTCCGCGCCGACTACTGGCTGTATGTCGTTTACGACTGCGTCAGCGCTCACCCGCGGCTCGTGCGTGTGCGCGACCCGTTCGCGGCTCTTCTAGTTCGTGCCAAAGGCGGGGTGATCATCGACGAATCAGCGGTGTTCGCGGCGGCAGAAGGAGAGCGGGTGTCGTGACATCACGAACCGACGACCCGGTCCGGCGCATCGCGGAGGCCACTGTTTCGCCGTTGCGCGTCGTTGCAGGCCCCGGAACCGGCAAAACGTTCGCGATGATGAAACGCGTCGAATGGCTTCTCGGAACAGGCGTTGAGCCGAAGCGCATATTCGTCTGTTCCTTCACGAGGACCGCGGCCGGAGATCTCGGCCGGGCGCTGCAGGACCTGGGAGTGCCGGGAGCCGACGAGGTGAGAGCGACGACGGTTCACTCGTACTGCTTTTCCGTTCTAGCGCGCGAGCATGTGCTCGAGCTCACGGGGCGCTCGCCACGCACTCTCATGCAGTTTGAGGAGCGGTTCGTTCTCGAAGATCTTTCAGGTGTTGGGGGCGGAGTGCGCGAAGGAAGGAAGCGCCTGAAGGCGTTTAACGCCTCGTGGGCTCGGCTGCAGAGCGATGACCCCGGCTGGCCCTCCGATCCCACCGACAAGACATACCATCAGGCGCTCCTCGATTGGCTCAGGTTTCACCGCGGGATGCTTGTTGGAGAGCTCGTTCCGGAGGCTCTCCGATACCTGCGCAGTAATCCGACATCGCCTGAAAAGAAGGCCTTCGACTACTTCCTCGTCGACGAATATCAGGACCTGAACAGGTCTGAGCAGGTCCTGCTCGATGTGCTCGCAGAGAATGGGAAACTGACGGTCATCGGCGACGAAGACCAAAGCATCTATTCCTTCAAGCACGCCCACCCTGAGGGGATTGTGGAGTTCGACCAGTCTCATCCGGGCGGCCAATCCGAATCCCTGCTGACGTGCCGTCGGTGCCCGAGCCTCGTCGTTACGCTCGCCAATCAGCTCATCTCGAACAATTCGAATAGGTCGTCTCGCCAACTTACCGTGCATCCTGGCAACGGCCCTGGCGAGGTTCGCGTGGTTCAATGGGAGAACATGTTCGCGGAGGCCGACGGCCTGGCGCGGTTCGTCAGCAAGCGAATCGGCGACGGGACGGTGACGGCTGGTCAAGTGCTAGTACTGGCTCCGCGGAGGCAGTTCGGTTACGAGATTCGAGACGCGCTCCGTCGGCTTGGGCACCGCGCGGTGAGCTTCTTCCAAGAGGAAGAGCTCGACGGTGACCCAAAGGACCTCAACGCATCCCAGGCGCAACAGCAATTCACCGCGCTCGGGTTACTGGTCAACCCAAACGACGCCATCAACCTCCGGTGCTGGTGCGGTTTCGGAAGCTCCTCTCTCAACGCCGCGGGGTGGGCTAAGGTCCGTGCGCACTCCGAATCGAGCGGAAAGTCCCTGCGACAGGTCTTGACAGAACTCGAACAGAATGCTCTCCAGCTCCCATACACCGCGAAGATCGTCGAACGCGTTCGAGTATTGAACGCGCTCCACGCTGCGGCGGGTGGATTGACTGGGCAGCCCCTGGTCGACGCGCTCTTCCCCAGTGGGGAGGACTGGGCTGAACCCTTCCGTAGCGCCGCGCAGGGCATGGAGGTCCCGGATTTCGGGCCGGCGGACCTCCATCAGCATCTTCGGTCGATCATCACTCAGCCCGAGCTTCCGACGGACGTCGAGTACATCCGCGTCATGAGCCTCCACAAGTCGAAGGGCTTGACAGCGCAGATGGTGCTGGTGGCTGGCTGCCTCGAAGGCATCATCCCCTCGTCCAACGACGATGACGCGACTCACGCTGAGGAGCAGGGAACGCTTGAGGAGCAGAGGCGGCTCTTCTATGTAGCCATCACGCGGACACGCGAAACGCTGGTCCTTTCAAGTGTGGCCCGCCTTCCCGTCCCTGAGGGCTACAAAATGCGGCCCAAGGTTGCGGGCGTTGGGCCCAGGCTCGGGATCAAGACGATCGCGTCCAGGTTCCTGGATGAGCTCGGACCAAGCTGCCCAGCGGCAGCGGACGGTCCGACCTTCCTCAAATCCACAGGAGTCAACCCATGACTGACACACCCCGGCTTATTGAAGTCGCGTTTCCGCTTCGCCAGGCGTCCATCGACTCCGTGCACGAGAAGAACGTGCGGCACGGGCACATCTCAACGCTGCACATCTGGCCGGCACGCCGCCCGCTGGCGGCCTCGCGTGCCGCGCTTATCGCCACGCTACTCCCCGACCCGGGGGACGACGACGAGCGCAAGGAGATCCTGGAGCGCCTCGGGGGAACGCTGCACAAGGTACAGAAGCGCAAAGTCCTGCCCGGCGGCCGCGTCGAGTTCACGGAGGTCGATGAGACAGTCGGTGGCATCCTGCACTGGGGGCGTGAGTCGGGACCGGACCTCGATTGGTTCCGCGAGAAGATCCGCAACGTTTACGGCGGTCGGGCGCCGCGGGTGCTCGACCCGTTCGCCGGCGGCGGTGCCATCCCGTTGGAGGCGATGCGCCTGGGCTGCGAGGTGACAGCCGGCGATATCAACCCGGTGGCCTGGTTCATCCTCAAGTGCACCCTCGAGTACCCTCAGCGCCTGGCCGGGCAGAAGCGGCCGTTGCCGGCCTTCGCCTTGAAGGACGCTGACTTCATGGAGGCTTTCCTCAAAGCTCAGGGGAGCAAAGGCAAGGCTCTTCAGAAGGCACTCGCACACTACGGCCTTGGTGAAGACACCGCCAATTATTTCGCCGGATGGGACCCGAATGAACCGGCTCCCGAGGCGGACCTGGCGTGGCATCTGCGCGCATGGGGGCGGTGGGTGCTGGAGCGGGCGAAAGAGGACCTCTCTAGCTACTACCCCACCGTCGACCGAAAGCCGACGGTCGCCTACCTGTGGGCGCGGACGGTAAAGTGCAAAAGCTGTCGTGCCACCATTCCCCTGCTCAAAACCCGGTGGCTGTGCAAGAAGGACAACAAGCGTGTTCTGCTCAAAATGGAGCCGAGCGCCGACGGATCCGGCGTCGTCTTCGGCGTTGAGACAGACGTGCCACAGGGCGGGACCAACGCCGCCCAACGGCGCGAACACGACAAGCGCATTGGCGCAGGGACCATGTCCAGGGCCGGGGCGGCGTGTCCACTTTGCCCCGCCACTATGACTCAAGAAGATGTTCGCCATGAGGCGATGCAGGGTCGCCTCGATACTCAGATGACCGGAGTGGTGGTCGATGGTGGTCGAGGAAAGGAATACCGCGCTGCGACATTCGAGGATACCCGCGGACAAGATGCGGCGGCCGCCGAACTAGGCGCTATCTTCGATCGCGTTCCCCTGGGGCTTCCGACGGAGGAGGTTCCGAAGGGCGGCAGCAGAAGCGGCGGAGGGTCTTCGTTCACGGTGCACCTCTATGGCCTTGATCGCTGGTTCAAACTCTTCACGCCACGGCAACTCGCCGCACTGGGCGTGTTCATCGAACATTCCAGAGCTACATGGGCCGAGATGCGAGAAGCCGGGTACCCGGAATCGTGGATCGAGGCGACCGGAGCTTACTTGGCCCTCGCCGTCGACCGCATTGCCGACCGCGGTAGTTCCATCTGCCATTGGGACGTGGGATACGAGAAGGTGGCCAACACCTTCTCGGGATTCAGACTGCCCATCAGCTGGGACTTTTGTGAGGCAAGTCCTACGGGCGACAGCACCGGATCGTATCCGGGTCAACTCGAGTGGATAGCTCGGGTTATCGAGCATGCAATGGCAGCAATATCGTCACCGTCATCGCCCACGATCCTTTCACAGAGCGCGACCAACACGGCTCGAGGCGGCGACTTCGACGCTGTAATCACTGATCCTCCGTACTACGACGCCATCCAATACTCCGATCTTATGGACTTCTTCTACGTCTGGCTCCGACGGGCATCGGTGGGGCTGTCCTCGGACATCGACCGGGTGTTCTCCGCCGCGCTTTCCCCCAAGTGGGATACGACGGCCAATGACGGCGAACTAATTGACGAGCCAAGTCGCTTCGATGGTAACGCCGTGGCATCGAAGTCCGCCTACGAAGAGGGTATGTATCGGTCTTTCGTCGCAGCGCGCGAATCTCTCGCGCCAGACGGAAAGTTCATCATCGTCTTCGCGCATAAGCACCCGGACGCCTGGGAGACGCTCGTCGGTGCCATCATCCGTGCGGGTTTCGTGGTGGACGGAAGCTGGCCCATCCAGACCGAGATGGGGAATCGGACCCGCGCTCTCAACGGGGCTGCTCTGTCGTCGTCGGTTTGGATGGTCTGTAAGCAACGCTCCGAGGCCGCACGTCCTGGGTGGGACAACATCGTGCTGGAGGAGATGCGCCACAAGATAACCATTCGCCTCCGTCGGTTCTGGGACGATGGCATCCGAGGGCCGGACTTCGTTTGGGCTGCCACCGGCCCCGCTCTTGAGGCCTACAGCAAACACCCGATCGTGAAGAAGGCGAACGAGCCTGGGAAGCTTCTGGAAGTGCACGAATTCCTCCAGCAGGTCCGGCGCATGGTTGTCGACTTCGTTGTCGGGCGAGTGCTCACTGGCGGCGAGGGAAGCGAGGAGACCACCGGGCTCGACGACGTTACCACCTACTACCTGCTGCATCGCAACGATTTCCAGCTCACCGATGCCCCGTCAGGGCCATGCATTCTCTACGCGGTTTCCTGCAATCTCTCGGACAAGGCGTTGGCGGACGACCACGACATCCTCGCCCGTGCGGGTGGCCAGGAGCCGGCTGACGACGAGCCCGAGGTGGAAGACTCACTCGGTGAGGATCCCGAAGAAGGCACCGGCAGCAAGCTACGACTGAAGACGTGGACCCAGCGCCGCCGAAAGTCGATGGGATACGAAGGCACGAATGGGCGCCCGGCGCCGCTCATCGACCAGGCCCATCGCCTCATGCAACTCTGGAAGGCCGGCGACGTGACGGAGGTCGATGAGTACTTGGACGAGCACGGCCTGCGTAGCAACGTGCTGTTCCATCACCTCGTCCAGGCACTCATCGAGCTGGCGTCGCACGACCGTGACCGCGAAGAACGATCGATCCTCGAAAGCATCAGCAATCATCTCCAGACACGCGGCGTTGCAGCACCACGGGCGCCGAAGCCCGTCCAAGCGGCGCTCGCGTTGGAGTAGCGGTCCCGCAACCGTCAGAATGCGTTGACGAAAGTGAGAAGAAGGCGATGAGCGCTCCCCCCTGGAAACCATGGCACGACGTCGTGAAGCTTCGCGACGATCTCCGTTCGGGGGAGCTCTCCCTCGCCATTTTCGCCGCCGACCTTTACGACGTGGTCATGGGGAAGGCCCGCCCGGTGTATCGCGACCCCAAGGAGTTCTTCGCTCTCACGTATCCAACGACCGCGTTAAGGGAACTGGTGACGGACGTCGTTCATCGCCTTGCGGGCAAGAACGACAAGGCTGTGCGCCAGCTCCAGTTGACGTACGGCGGCGGTAAGACGCACACGCTGGTGACGCTCTATCACCTGGTGAACGAGCCTAACAATCTCCCCGACCTGCCAGCCGTCACCGAATTCAAGGCCCAGATCGGCATGACCCCGCCCCGAGCACGGGTGGCTGCACTATGTTTCGACAAGCTCGACGTAGAGCGTGGCATGGAGGTGCGTGCGCCGAACGGCGAAACGCGGTGGCTTAAACACCCGTGGAGCGTCCTTGCTTTCCAGCTGGCGGGATCGGAAGGGCTTCGGCTGCTCAACGCCGAAGGAGCCGAAGCGGAACGCGAAAGCGCTCCGGCCGAGAACCTTCTTACCGAACTCCTCGCCATTCCGGCCAAGGACGGCCTTGCGACACTCGTTCTCATCGATGAAGTGCTCATGTATGCGCGCGAGAAGGTGGGGTTGGACCCAGGCTGGCAGAGCAAGATCGTCAACTTCTTCCAGTACCTCACGCAGGCCGCGACGAAGGTCGATCGATGCGCGATTGTCGCGTCACTCCTCGCCACCGACCCCGGAAAGAACGACAGCCTCGGGAAGGACATCATCGGGGACCTCCACGCCATCTTCCGGCGTCAACAGGAGGAGGGCGTAGAACCGGTCGGGCGAGATGACGTCGCCGAGGTGTTGCGCAGGCGGTTTTTCAAGCCCGAGTCCATCAAGGACAAGGAGACTTTCCGGCCGCACGTGCATACCGCCCTGTCGGGAATCGAAGGACTCGACGATCAGACTCGTCGGGACCGCGCAGCAGCCGAGGAACGCTTCCTGAGAAGCTACCCGTTCCACCCGGATCTGACGGACGTCTTCTACCAGAAGTGGACAAACCTGGAGAGCTTCCAACGAACCCGCGGCATCCTCAGGACCTTCGCCATCGCCCTGCGGGACGCGGAAAAGTGGGACGGCGCTCCCTTGGTCTCTGCGAACGTATTCCTCGCCGCCCCTGGACAGACCGGTATCTCCGAGGCTGCGCGAGAGCTCACCACGGTTGCAGCGACCGAGGAGTACGAGGGCAAGCGCCAGGAGTGGGGAGGCGTCCTTTCAGGGGAGCTGGAAAAGGCTCGGTCGATCCAGGATGAGCTGGGGACGCTTCGCTACCGCGAACTTGAGCAAGCCGTCTTTGCCACCTTCGTGCACTCGCAACCTGTTGGCCAGAAGGCTCAGCTCCGAGACCTGTCAGTGCTCGTGGGGGCGACGCGGCCAAGCCGAATCGACTTGGACAAGGCTCTGCTCCGGTGGACTGATGAGTCCTGGTTCCTCGACGAGGAGGCCATAGCAGACGCTGGTACAGGAGCTGGCGGTGAGAAGCTTGTTCCAAGAACGTGGCGCCTCGGCTCGAAGCCGAACCTCAAGCAGATGCACTCCGATGCCTGCTCGCGGGTTTCACCGCCCGTTATCGACAGTCGCCTGTTGAGCGAAATCCCAAACGTGAAGTCCCTGACAGCTGGCGCGTCCGGAGCGGGAGCGAAGGTTCACATGCTCCCCGAGAAGCCGCGAGATGTGGACGACGACGGCGAATTCCGGTTTGCTGTGCTAGGCCCACGAGCGGCCAGTGAACCGGGCAAGCCCAGCGCGGAAGCACTGCGGTTCCTCAACGAGACCACCGGACCCGACCGGCCTCGGACTTCTAGGAACGCCCTCGTCCTCGCTGTGCCCTCGGTCGACGGGATGGAGGCGGCCCGCAATGCGGTCCGTGACTATCTCGGGTGGGAGGATGTTCAGGACGCTCTGAAGGGCCAGGACATCGATCCCATTCGTCGCGAAACGCTCAAAGTCAAACTGGACGAAGCACGAAGGCGGCTGCCTGATACAGTCCGGCAGGCTTATTCGATAGTCGTCACCGTCGGCAAGGACAACTCGCCAGAAGCGTTCAAAGTCACGCTGGGCTCGGACCCGCTCTTCGCCACGATCAAGGCTGACGGCCGTTCTCGGATTCAGGAAACGGCAGTGACGGCCGAAGCGCTCCTTCCCGATGGTCCATATGATCTCTGGCGGCCGGGGGAGGATGCTCAGCGCTTCAGGACACTGGTCGGGGCATTCGCAGAACGACCACACCTGCCCAAGATGTTGAACCGAAAGGCAATCCTCGACACGCTCGTGACCGGATGCGTCGAGGGCACCTTCGTCCTGAGGCTGAGCCGTCCCGACAAGTCCATCCGGACATTCTGGAGAGAGTCCCCCGACGAGGCCGCCCTGAAGGATTCGAGCCTCGAAGTCGTGCTGCCCGGGAGGGCCCAGCTCACGGAGGTCTTGGCTGGCGCACTCGTGCCAGGTCAGCTCCCGGGGCTCTGGGGAGGTGATTCGATTCGATTCGCCGACGTCATCTCTTACTTTCAGGGTGGCAAGGTCGTGAAGGTGCGCCGAGAAGGGTACGACGAGCCAGTCGAGGTCCCCGGTGCGGATCGGGCCGTGGTCGCTGCGGCTGTGGAAACCGCCGTCCGTGAGGGCGCGCTATGGTTTCGGTCGGGGCCAGCAAGTCTTCTCGGTGAACCAATCCCTAGCGGACTTCTTACCGACGACGCCGAACTCGCTGCCCCTCCCGAATCGCTCTCTCCGCTCGACCTACTGAAGGAACGGCTCCCAGCCCCGTGGGAGACGAGCACTCCCACGGCCTACACGCTGGCAGTAAGTCTCTCAAACGAGCGAGGCGTGACCCTGCCGTGGACTCTGGTGCGCGACGCGATTGATGGGGCCATTCGAAGCAAGTACCTCGAGCGGACGTCTGATTCTGGCCCCTGGCCGTGCGACGTGTCAGGTTCCAATTTGGTCAAGCTCCGCTACCCGGAGGCCCAACCACCACCGCCGCCGCAGCCACCACTCCCCCTTGGCGCGCGTGCAGCACAGGCCGAACTGCGTCCCAATCAACTGCAAGACCTAGCCGACGCGCTCGGGACCATCCGCACGAAGGCCGTCGGCTACGACCTCAAGTTCAGCGTCCGCGTGAAATTGGGCGATGGCGATGCAGAGGTACCTGGTTCGGTGGTCGCCGCAGTCAATGAAGTGCTACGAGGTATCGATCCGAGCTTCGAGCTCAAATGAGACTCACTCGATCCACCCTTGGGACGGGCGGCGGTCCCGTCGGCCGGATCTTCATCCCTCGCTGATTGGATGTCCGGTTCTTCTTAGCTGCTTCCGTCATTTTCGCCAGAAAGTGGTTGATGGCGCGGCCACTCAAGTGATGCATGGAGGCATGGAATCGACGAGTCGCCTCCGGCCAACGAAGGAGGAGGCGCCGATGCAGTGAAGGGCCGTGTTCAGGATCGTGTTCTGCGTCGGGGGACATCCGCAGACGCCGGCGGCATTCACTCACCACGTCCCGATGTCTGAAGCTCTTGCAGCACCCTCGTTGTCTCTGGCATCGGTTCCGCCTGATCGTCATCCAAAGCCTCACGCAATTCCTCGACGAGCCTCTTGAACTGGCGCTTCACGGAATTGCGGTCGCCCATCGCTGCGTGGCAGCGCATCGCCTCGCGCACCGCAGCCTCGTCGATGGGGTCCCTCTGCAGGATGGCGTCGTAGAAGCTAAGGGCGAGCTTCGGGTCTCGCCGGTCACACGCCAACTTCGCGGCCCGGTGGGCGGCCGTGATGAACCGCTTCTGATAGTCGCGCCGGTAGGCGTCGGCCCATTCGTAGTCCTCATCGGCAAGGAAGTCGGCCGTGCAGAGTTCGAGCGCCCGCTGGTACTCGACCAGGGCTTCATTGCCCTGCAGGCGGTCAGCCCGGGCGAGGTGCGCGTCGAAGGCGTCCACGTCTGTGCGGAACAGTCCTGTCCGAAGCGTGTACCGCTGACGCGCAGCGACGAGGATCTCGCCCTCAAGATCCGGGATCGCCCGGCTGAGCGTCCGGCGCACGTAATATGCCGCGTTGGGAAGCGGATGCCCACCCTGGTTCTCGCCGCTTAGCCCGAGCGCCTCTGCTGCCGTGTCGCGCAGAACCGGCGAACCGCCGTGGGCGAGAAGATAGGCGAGCAGCTCCCGCGCCTTCTGGATTGACCAGCCATCGACATCTGCGGCGTCTGTCTCGACGCGAAAAGTCCCGAAGAGCCTCGCCCGGAACACGGGTCCATCGTCGCGGTCCGACTCCACGTCGGCCCCGTCGAGCGGGAGCGATGCCTGCCTCTCCGCGGACCGGGGAGGCATGGCGCCCGGCGCCTCGAGAACGCTCACCCCGTCTTCCGGACGGGTCCCATTCGGCGATGGGGGGGCTGCCAGGTCGGTGGCATCAATGGACCCGTTGCCGTCCGTGGACGGTTCATCCTCGTCCTGGGGCCAGGTTTCCGACAGGGCGTGGCCGTTGTGAGGTTCTGCCGATGTCGGGGATTCGGGCGTCGCAGGCACGGGCGTTGCCGTATTCGCCCGAGGGCGGTGCGGAACCTGCCGCCGGACCACGACAGGCTCCAGATGTAGGTGAGGCAGATTGGGGATGGTCAGCGCGATCGCGCCGCGCCCCCCGAACGGTTCGCCTTCGCCGAAGACGACACTGGCTCCGAACGAATGTCGCGTGTCGGCGGCCTCGACCGACTCGGCGAACGCAATCACGAAGATACGTCGCCCTGGGCCTTGCCGAAGGATCCCTTCCATCTCGGCGATGGCGCTGGCTGGCTCGGAGTTCGGCCCCAGCAGCGCCAGGAGCGCCGGCGCTTCGGGGTCCCCCTCGCGCGCGAACAGCGTGGACTCGAGCCATCGTGCGAAGGCCGAGGGCGAGTCCGCGGGTGGACCGGCGTCGCCTGGACCGGGCAGCAGCTCCAGGCAGTCGCCGAGGGGATCCCACGCGGCCTCGTCGGCGACTGCGGTTACCGTTCCCTCCGGGTGGAGCGAATCGAGAGTGGCGAACCAGCTCATCAGCAGATCGCGTCCCTCCAGCCGTCCACCAACGACCAGGACGCTCCCAGCGGCCGCAAGGTTGAGGTAGTGGATGCCGGAATCCGAAGCACCGACCGGCACGAGGAGTGGCCGATGGCTGTCGCCTGTGTCACCGAGGAGCGCCGCCGCCAGCTGATTCATGCGCGAGAGCTTCAGCCGGACCGCCGTCGCCCCCAGGAGCTCGCCATCGACGGCGCATCCGAGCTGGCGGCCGAGTGCGTAGCGAGATTCGACCAGCGCCTCGGCATCGCCCGGCGGGCAGTCGAGCGTGAACTCCAGGTAGCGGTCGGACTCGCGTACGAGGACGATTTCGGTTCCTGCGAAATCGAGCTCCGACATGGCCGACCTGAGCGCCGTACTCGTGGCCAGCACGCGGGCCGCATCGCCAGACCCGGCCGGCCGCCTTTCGGGTCGTCCGCTCGATTGCCCGCCCCGCTGCCGGGCGCGGCGAAACACCAGCAGCATCGCGGCCCCACCGACCGTGATCGCGGCGGCCGCGGCCACGACTCCACCGCCGGGCGTCGGCACGGTCGGCAAGGAGGGCCGAAGGTCCAGTCCGCCGCCGGCGTCATCAGCGGGGGCGACCGGTCCACCCGGGATCGTGGTTGGTGTCGGCATGGGGGCGACCGCTGTTGGTTCGGGAGTCGGTGGCGCCGGCGACGGTTTGGGCGTCGGTTCTGGCTCCGGCGTTCCACCGAGTGGCTCTTCGTCAGGAAGTGATCCGGGCTCAGCGTTGCTGACGTCCTGCGGAAGTTCCAGCTGCCAGCCGGTGTAGATGAGATTCGGGTCCACGAAGGTCCGTCCATCCGTCATCGTGCGCTGCTGGTTGAGCTTCCAGATCTCGACCCAGCGAAATCCATCGCCGAGGAAGCGTTCCGCGATGCCCCAGAGGTGGTCGCCTCGCGTCACGGTGTAGGTAGCAGGGACGGTTTCCAGCGCCAGCGCCGGCGCGGCCGTTGACGGGACGGTGGCCGGTTCGGCGAACGAAGCCAGGTGTCTTTGGAGCGGCGCCTCGACGCTCCTGGTGATCGGGGCCGCGGATGCGAACGCCGCCGACGGCGTGTGGAACGTGGCACTGACCAGAATCGTCCCCGCAAGGGCGCCGTCGACCACGCGGCGGACGATTGGAAGCGTCAGCGGCGCAGTGACGCGAAGCCCGCCCCTCGCCCAGGCGGCCTGGTCCGTGAGGACGGCGGCCAGGCCGAATGCAAGCCGTACCACGATGGACAGCAGGAGGTACGCAACGACGAGCCAGGCGACGCCGGTCGTCACCGTGATGACGTCCTGGTCGCTGAGCCGGGAGCCAGTCAATACGGTCTGGATATGGCTCCAGTCCGGCGTCGAGGTCAGCATGTTCGGTGGCCCGGTCAACAGCCAGAGGCCGACCGCGACCGCGACGAAGGTGGCCACCAGCGCGATCAGGCCGAGCCATCCTCCGTCACCCTCTCGGCCTCGGCTGGTCGCGAGTTCGCGGGTGCTCATTGCCGCTGCCCCGTCAGCACGGACTGGAGCTGCTGGACCGGGTAGTCATCCCTGAACGACCGGGTGATCGGCTCGAGCGCTTCCCATGCGCCGCCGTTGACGCGGTACCGGGCCGTGAACGTGACCTCCACCGTGATGCCGTAGGCGCCGCCGGCCGCCAGCGACGACTGTTCGTAGACGTGGCGGATGTCGCTCTCGGCGGGATAGCGCTGCCCGAGCGACGTCGTCTCCGCGGACGTCCCATCGCCGAACGACCAGCGGTAGACCAGCGGTTCAACCTCGACATCAACCGTGACGCCCGAAAGCGCGTCCGACGAGCTGATGGGTGAGCCGTCATAGCCATCGATCCAGAACCAGGAGGCCAGTGCGACGAGACCGGTCGAAGGGTTGGCTTCGACGGAGATATCCGGGATCGGGAGGTGGTTGAGGAGTTCGAGGGCGACCGCGACCGGGTCCACACCGCCGTCGTCGACGAACACGACCTGGACATTGCCGCCAACAGGTGTGCCTACGGGGATCCAAATGAAAGCGAAGAAGCCGTCGTCGCAGCTCACGCTGCCCCAGACGTGGCCGGGGTGAGCGGCCTGCTCCGCTTGGTACCAAGTTGAGTTGGACAGCACGATCCCTATGTTCTGTGCGCTGATGCGGCAAGAGCGCGCCCGTCCCGTGCTACCGGAGGTGCTGGCTGACGAAGCCGGTCCTGCTCCGGGAGATTCCTGGGCGACGCTGATGTAGACCGTGACTCCGTTGGGTCCCGACCGAACCGAGACACTCGCCGATGTCCTCATCCCGGCGTCGGGTACGTGACGGCCGTCGTCGCCATCGGCGCGAGTTGGGACAGGGGCTATAACGAGAACGGAAGCTGCTGCTATCAGAACCGCGAGTGCTTGGTGGAACAGGCAACGATGGCGAGGTCTCATTCGGTGGTCTCCTGTCTGATGCCGTCGAAGACCTTCCACACGCCGTCGATGCGATGCATCGTCACGGTGTCGCGGAGAACCTGCGGGGTGGAGGGTGTGGGGCGAAGGGGCTGGTGGGTCGCGGGGTCGACGTAGTAGCTGTAGTTCTCGTACTCATCGAGGATGACTGCCTGGTCCCCGACGATCTCAACGACGATGGGATTGAGGTGCACGACTTGCTCAACGGCCCGACCATCAGCGATAAGCCCAGCGATCTCCGCCATCCCGCGCTTCAAACGGGGTCCGGTCATCACCTCGTCGAGGCGGCTGTCGTCGCGATCGCGCAGTGCGTCGGCGTAGACCTCCCAATAGTTTTCGTACGCCGCCAGCACTTCTGCCTCCGGGTGAGCAGTAGCAGTCGGTTGTGGGACGATCGTCGGGGTCCGGCTGGGATCGGCACCCGTTGCGGTTGTGGTCGGTGTTGGGTCAGCGCTGTCACCACCGCACGCGGCAGCCAGCGCTGCTAGCAGCAGGCTGCAGGTTGCCCATCGTATGACGCGTCGCCAATCCATCCGTCCTGCCTCCTACGGGCCCGCACTCTCGACGCCATAGCGCGGCTCCGCGGACGCGCTGGCACTCACCTCAACCTCGTTGATACCGATGACCCGCAGGAAGCCGGTCGTTGCCTGCCGCGAAACCGCGACTTCCACCCGGTCAGACAGGACCGACACCACGTAATCGAGGTCGCCTTCGGCGTCCAGGTAGAGCACGGCGGCATCGCGGGCCAGCTGTTCGTCGAGGACCACCTCACCGGTCGATCGGTAGGCCGCCTCGTCTATCTGCATGGCTCCCGCCGCCGCGGCAGCGTCGGCCACGTTCTGCAGGTCGCGCCGCTGGGCGAAGACTAGCCCGCCATCCGAGACGAGCCCGACGACACTCACCACGCCGACCATCATCAGCGCAACCATCACGAGGACCTGGCCCTCGTCACCGTGGAGCCGGCGGACGACGTTCATCGTGCAGCTGCCTCTCTGCTCCGGTAGAAATCGATCCGCTCGGAGTGGCTGGCACCCACGTCGACGTCGAAGAAATTCAGCAGCGGCAGGTCGGAGAGCGAGACGCTGTATTGGACGTCGGAGGTCACCGTGCCGCCCCGGCTGAATCCGCCCGAGTCGAGATCGATGGTTAGCCGGCTGCCATCGAGTCCGTAGCCGACCGCGACGTTCTCGCCAGCGGTCAGCGCGTCGGCGATGCCCTGCTCTTCTGACGGCGCCACCGCGAGCGCTCTGCTGGACTCTCGCGCTGCCGCCTGGACCGCGATCTTCGCCTCGGTGATGCGACCCGCAGCGACCACCCCGAAGACCAGCACGAGCAGAACCGGAATCGCGAGCGCCGCCTCGACGAGCGCCTGCCCGGACTCACCGTGCGCCTTCCGCATGATCGTGCGAAGCCTACGGACCACTGCGGAAGCCCTCCTTTCGCATCTCCGCCGAGGCGTCGATGGAGATTGTCTGGCTGCCCAGCCAGGGGATGATGAGGGGGTAGCCGCCGCTGGCATTCACGGTGACCCACTCCTCCGATTCGGACGCGCTGACATCGAACCCATCGCCAACGCTTCCAAGGCCCGACCGCAGCACATCCAGCGTGCGCCCCTCGGCGATCGTCGGGTCGCCGTCCTCGGCCGCACCAAGCCGGGCGCCTTCCTGTGCCGCCGTCGTGGCAACGTTCTGGGCGTGGTACACCAGCCCGAACTGCACGACGCCGATCAGGACCATAAGAAGCAGCGGGAGCACGAGCGCGAACTCGACCATGCTCTCGCCTGCCTCGCCACTAGCTGGGCGGACCCAGGACAGGCGCCACGGCCTAGATAACGCCGATCTCATCCGTGATGGCCTCAAAGACAGAGACGATGCCCTCGCCGAGTGTCTGGACAGCGACGAGCGCCACGACCGCGATCAGGGCAGTGACGAGCGCGTACTCGACCATCGACTGGCCGGACTCTCCGCCTGTCAGCGCGGAACGGAATCGGTGCAGGTTCATTGGGTTCTCCTTTCTTGAGGCCAACCTCAGTCGCTCAGCCCAAGCAGCTGCACACCAGCCGGGTAGAGAAGGACGACGAGGAAGACCGGGAAGATGAAGAGGGTGACGGGAAAGAGCATGCGGACGCTGCTCTTCTCCCCTTCGGCGATGAGGGTTGTGCGCTTCCGCTCGCGGACCGTGTCGGCGAGCGTGAGCATCACCTGGCCCAGCGGCAGTCCCTGCTCGAGCGCCGACTGCCATGCGTCCGCCATCGAGACGATCTCCTGGACGCCCTCGCGGGTGGCCAGCGCCCGCAATCCCTGTGGGTGGGTCATCGTGCCGAGACCAGCCTCGCGCGCGACGTTGCGGAGACCGTCGCCGAGGACGCCCTTCACTTGCCGGCTCACGTCGAGGAGTGCTTGCTCGGGCGAGAGCCCGGCGCTGGCCGCCATGGCGAGCAGGTCGAGGACGGTCGGGAGCTCCATCAGTATCTGTTGCCGCCGCTGCGACACCCGCCGGTCCAGCAGCCAGTCTGGCTGGATGAAGCCGACAAACCCACCGGCGAGCCAGGTCCAGATCGGCCAGGACCCGAAGGGCTGGAGCCCCGCGAGATTGAGGGCCGGGAAGCTGGCGAAGAAGAGAAGGCCGACGGCCAGCTTCTGCCCGAAGAACTGGCTGGGCGTCATTCCCGGCCAGCCGACAGCCAGGCGCAGCTCGAGGTCGGCCGTCCGGACGCCCAGGCGCGTCAGCAGCCGGCCAACCAGCCTGCCCGCGTCGTCGAGTGCCGGGCGGAGTGTCCGTTCCAGCACCGGTGACACGAACATCGACGGACCGGCCCGCTGACGCTCGGCCTCCAGCTCCATCCGTCCCTGGGCTGAGAGGCGCCGCAGCTCGAATGCCAGGTCCGGCCTGCGCTGAGCCCACGGCAGGCTTGTGATCACGAGCCAGAGCCCAAGCCCGAACAGCCCGCCGACTACCAGCCCCGCCGTCATTGCAGCACCCGCTCTTCACCCGGCAGGCGCGTCGCCCGGAGCATCCCGGCGTAGCCGATGGCAACGCTCAGCAGGCAGAGCGCGAGAATTGCCTGGCCCGTCGCCGACGAGAACACGTCGAGGTAGCCGGGGTTGAGCCCGCGAATGAGCAGGATGAGGACCAGCGGCAGCGCGGCGATGATACGCGCCGAGAGGACGTTCTTGGCCTGGTGTGCGCGGAGCTCCTGCTCGACCTGGATGGTCTGGCGAACTGAGCGGCTGAGGGCTTCGAGGACGGTGCTAAGGTTGCGGCCACCGACACGGTGCGACATCAGCAAGGCGGCGGCCACCATGTCGAAGACGGGATCGGCGACCTGCTCACGCGTGCGGCGAATCGCCTCCTCGAAGCCACTGACGCGGAGGTCGCGGGCGAGGTCGGTCAGCGGAGGCCGGAGCACCTCTGGCCCGTGCCTGGCGAGCGACGCCAGCGCCTCCTCGACGCTCATCCCCGAGCGCACGGCTGAGCGGAGCGAGTCGACCGCGTCCGCGAGGGCCGACTGCAACGCCGTCCGCTCGCGCTGGTGGCGGTTGGTCAGATACCAGGCGGGCAGTGTGATCCCGAGGAGGAGGGCCGCGGCGCTGACCATCGGCCAGCCGAGGGCGAACTCGGTAGCAAGGTCCAGGGCGATCCCGGTCGCTGCGCTAAGGAGGGCGAAGTCGCGCACGCCCACCTGCCCCGCACCATTCCGGTCAAGGAATGCCCGGAGCACGGGCCGCCGCGGCTGCTCGTCACGTACCGGCGTCCAGCGCGTGGTCGCGGAGAGGAAGACCAGGAGCAGTCCCACGGCGAAGGTGAGCGACAGGATCAGCGGCACCGGACACCTCCCGAGCACCCCATCCTGCTCGCCGCAGTTCCAATTCCGTTCCAACTTCCGGGCCAGTCCGTTCCAATCCGGGCCCCTCTGTTCCAATTTCCTTCCCATCGCTGGCGCGGGGCCAGGATCCGTTCGAACGTCGTCCTACAGGCGTTGCTCATCGCTCCACCCCCCGCCGAGCGCCGTCCAGACCGGCGCCAGCTGGCGCGGGAGCCCCAGCCAGCCGGTCCCACGGGAACGCCCCGCCATGGAGCCGGGCAGCGAAGCGCGGGCGAATACCCGTCCAGCGCAGGGCGCCCTCGCTGAGGCTGAAGAGGTCGCTCCCCGCGACCGTGTCGCCTTCGAGGCCTGTCACTTCGTAGACGTTCGTGACGACCCGGCGGGCGCCGGCCGGGTCCAGGCGGAGGTGGACCACGAGGTCGATCGCTTCGGCGATCATCTCTGTCACCGCCTCGGCAGGCAGCGCCTCCTCGGCCATCATCGCGTACATCCGCAGCTTCGAGAGCGCCTGCCGGGGGCCGTTTGCGTGGATGGTGCACATCGAGCCGTCGTGCCCGCTGTTCATCGCGGCGAGCATGTCGAGGGCCTCAGCGCCCCGGACCTCACCGACGATGATCCGGGTCGGTCGCATGCGAAGCGCGTTTTTGACGAGGCTGCGGATGGGGAAGGCGCCGATACCTTCCACGTTTGGCAGCCGCGCCTGCAGCGCCACACAGTCCGGGAGCGTCCCCTCAAGGTGGAGTTCGCCCGTCTCCTCGATCGTGACCACCCGCTCCTCCGCCCCTGCGATGGACGCGCCAAGCGCGTTGAGGCAGGTCGTCTTGCCGCTGCCGGTCCCGCCCGAGATCAGGATGTTGAGACCCCCCTGGACTGCCGCCTCGAGGAACGCAGCCGCTTCTTCGGTGAGCGTGTCGAGTGCGACCAGGTCGGCGAGGGTCCGCGCCCGGAGCAGGAACTTCCTTACGGTCACGTGCGTGTAGCGCGTGGTCAGCGGCGGAATGATCGCGTTGAGGCGCGAGCCGTCGGGCAGACGCGCGTCTACCAGCGGACTGGTCTCGTCGAGTCGGCGTCCCAGCCGGCCGACCGCCCGGCGGACGACCCGGAGCAGGTCGGCGTCGTCGTCGAAGACGACGTCGGTTAGGCGCTTCTGGCCGCGTTCGATGACGAACGTTCGATGCGGGCCGTTGACGATGATCTCTTCGATTCCTGGGTCATCGAGCAGCGGCTGGAGCGGGCCAAGCCCGAGGATCTCGTCGACCAGCCGACCTGCGAGGCCTTCCGGATCGGGCAGCGGGGACTCTCCGACCGAGGCAGCGCGGTGGTTCGCGGCATCGACGAGCCTGCGCACCACCTGCCGGACCTCGTCGTGCTCGTCAGCAAGGGCGTCGAGCTCGACGACGCGCCGCAGCTCCTCCCGAACCTCGTCGCGAAGCGCCTGCTCCAGCCGGGCCGCGGATGGGGTGGTCATGTCATCGCCTCCCTTCGGCCGGCTGCCGGCGCCAGCGGCGCCACGTTGACGCCTCTTCCGCGGCGGGTTGCGTTTCGATGCCACCGGTCCCGGCCAGTCGGGACGCCAGTTCGGCGATGGCGCGGGCAGCCTTCCCGCCAGCCACGGTGATCGGGGCCTGGTCGGCCCGCGCGCGCCGCGCTGCCCGCAGGTCCTCCGGGATCGCGCCCACGACGCGGATCCCGAGGGCACGCTCCACCTCGAGCGGGCCGTACTCACCGCTTCCCTTTCGAGGGTTGACGACCGCCGAGACCGCCTCCGATGGGATCCCCAACGACTCGATGACGAACCGCAGCGCGGCGCGGGCATTCCAGAGCCCGAGCAAGTCGGCCGTCGTCACCAGCAGGATCTGCTCCGCCGGCCTGAGGAAGGCCGCTCCGGCCGCCGACGTGACCCCGCTGAGGGTCTCGCCGGCATCGATCAAGATAACGTCGAATCGCTCCTGCAGAGCGGACACCGTCGCGGCGATGCGCTCGGGCGTCAGCCGCTCCTGCGCCTCAGGACGCTCAATACCGGTGAGGACGGAGAAGCCCGGGCCATCCTGGAGCTCGTCGAGAACACCCTCCGGTCTATCGGCCGGGCCGACGCTGAGTCCTGACAAACCATGGCGTGGATCAAGGTCGAGGTACGGGCCAATCGAGCCGCCACGCAGGTCGCCGTCGATCAGCAGGACGCTCCCACCCCTGGCGCCAAGCGCCGCGGCGAGACCGATGGCAACAGTCGTGGTCCCAGGCGCTCCCTTTCCGCTGACCAATGCGATGACTTGACTATTCCCGTGGTAACCGTGGGCGGCACGTTCGGGCGTCGAGGGGTTGTCCGCGGTTGCCTGGCTGGCCACCGCCCCACGCCGGATAGCCTCATGGAGGGCGGCGATGATGACCGGCCCATCGCTGGCTGCGGGAAGCACGTACGAAAGCCCGTCGTAGGCGTCCGCCTCCCCGGCCCCAGCGAGGAGGAGCATCGGTACTCCGGCCTCCCGCACGGCGATGAGCGACGCACCTGTCAGCCGGTGCAGACCTGCCGACGCAAGCACGACATCGGTATTCCCAACGACTGCCTGTTGAACGAGCGAGGGGCCATCGAGGCAGCGTCCGGCAATGGTGCACCCACCCTCGCGTAGCGCGGTCAGCAGTTGCCGCTCGCGCTCGGGGTTGCCGATGGCGAGGAGGACACGTGGCGGCCGGTCGCTGGCGTCGCTCATAGCGCTGCCTCTGGTTTCGTGGTTATGGCTGCAAGCTGGTCTCCTGGGGCGCGAGGAGGACGACGGTGATGGTCGCGTTCACGGCGGCATGGGCGATGGCTTCCGCTTCGGAACGCGGGATGGCGAGGGTGATGTTGGCGACGGTGGCGCCGTCGTTGGGGTCGTCGGATGCGGTGGTTCGGATCACCCGCCGCTCCAGCCCGATGGCGAAGACAGTCGCGCGGTCGAGCAGCGTGACGGTCCTGCTCTCTGGCTTGCCTGGGTTGCTGGTGGCCAGCAGGGAGACCTCGTCTGTTGGCCTCAATCCGGGATAGATGCTGTCGGCTGCGACGGGGATGGTGACGGCAACCTCGTCGGCGCCCAGCACTGGTCCGGAGGCTAGGTCCGGGTGCACCACCATCTCTCCAGAGTGGATCGTTGTGCTGGTGGTGCGGCCCACCGCCGCATCCAGATCCGCCTCTGTCATGGCCAGCGACGCCAGGCTGTCGTCGAGACGCGCCTCACCAATGGTCAGGTCATCGCGTTGGATGACGTGGCCGGGAGGGATGTCCCTGGCTGCGATGAGGATCGGCGTTCTGTCCGTGGCGCTCCGCCAGAGGAGCAGCCCGCCAGCCAGCGACACCACAACCAGCAGGACGCCGGCGAGCATTCGCCTGTCGACCCGGAATGGGAACGCAACACTGGCCCGGCGCCTTACGCCGGGCAACACCGCCACGGATCGGTCTCCAGCTGCACGTCAGCGACCCCTGCACTGTGACTCCAGGGAGGGCCCTGGTGCCAGCAGACTGCCATAACGCATGAGACCGCGGGGCCAATCTTTCCCGGCGTTAAAGAGAACGCAACGTCCCGGGCGAGAATTTACAACCGTTTCACAATCCTGCCGCAGCCGTTTTTCAAGGGTTAAGGAGGCACATTTGGTGACGGTGGTTTAGGGGGCTCACGAAGACCTCGCACGGAAGGACTCACCTCGCCCGTCAAGGCGGTCGGGGGTCTTACAGGCCGGGTCGAGTCCGTCAGGCGCGGATAACACGTAGTCCGTTGGCGACGGCCAGGAGTTCACTCCCCTCGTGGGCCGTGACGGCCACGGCCACGGTTAGCAATCCAAGACCTGCGCCCGGGATTAGCAGGGCAAGTAGTGTTAGTGAAAAGATGATGTTCTGCCGCGAGATACTGCGTGCGCCTCCGCCGAGTCGAAGAGCGTAGGCAGCTTGCTCGAGATCGTCGGCCATAAGCGCGACATCGGCAGCCTCGATTGCGGCGTCCGAACCGGCAGTGCCCATGGCGATACCAACAGTTGCTTCGGCGAGCGCCGGGGCATCGTTGACGCCGTCACCTATCATCGCAACGCCGCCGTATTGTTGCTTCAACTCTCGTATCGCGGTCACTTTGTCTTCTGGCTTGAGGCCGGCCCGCACGTCGTCGATTCCGAGCTCTGCGGCAATCGCTTTCGCGGTCCGCTCATGGTCGCCGGTAAGCATGACGACTCTCCCGACGCCCGCTCGATGGAAGGCCTCGATCGCCTTTCGGGCGTTGGGGCGCACTTCGTCGCGCAAAGCGAGGAGCGCTAGAGCTTCGGTCCGCGTTCCGACAAGCACCACGGTCTTCCCTTGCTCCTGCAATTCAGCAGCCCGCGATTGGGCGTTCCCGAGGCTTGCACCGAATTGCTCGAAGAGCGCCACGCTCCCGATGTAGACTTCGCGACCCTCGACAACGGCGCGAGCGCCAGCACCAGTGAGTGCCTCGAATTCCGACGAGTCCGGCAGCTGCAGTTCGCGCGCATTCGCGGCCTCGACGACCGCTCGCGCCAGCGGATGCTCCGAGAAGCGTTCGACGGCGGCCGCGAGTCGCAACGCTTCCTCGTCAGTGAGGCTGGACAGCGGGACCAGGTCGGTGAGCGTCGGCTTGCCGTGCGTTAGCGTTCCCGTTTTGTCGAACGCGATCACTTTCACGGTCCCGAGATTCTCGAGGTGCATGCCTCCCTTGATCAGGACGCCGCGTCGGCCGGCTGTGCCGATCCCAGCAGCCATCGCAACGGGCGTGCTCATGACCAGGGCGCAGGGCGCCCCAGCCACAAGCAGCGTGATCGCTCGGGTGCGCCACTCTGATCCGTCCGCACCAAGGAGTTGCGGTACCACCGCGACGGCAACGGCGGAGAGGAGCAGCGCGGGGCTGTAGATACGGCCAAAGCGCTCGATGAACCGCTGGGCGCGGCCCTTCTGATCCTGGGCCTCTTCAACCATATGGATGATCTTGGAGAGCGTGTTATCGGCGAAGGCGTGCGTAACCTCGATCTGGATCGCGCCCTGGCCATTCAGTGTGCCCGCGAATACCTGGTCGCCTTCCACTTTATCTACCGGGACACTCTCACCAGTGACCGCGGCTTCGTTGACGCTGGAGCGGCCCGTTCGAATAACGCCGTCCGTGGCGATGCCCTCGCCCGGCCTGACGACGAACACGTCTCCCGGCTGAAGTTCAGTTGCGGGGACGGGCACCTCCAGGCCGTCGCGCAGGACCCGCGCTTCCTTCGGAGCCAGGTCGAGCAACGAGCGAATCGCCGACCTGGTGCGCACGAATGTGATCGCTTCGACCGCCTCCGCGGCGCCGTAAAGAAAAACGAGGAAGGCGGCTTCCTCCCACGCCCCGAGCGCTGCTGCGCCCGCAGCTGCGCTTGCCATGAGGAACTCAATGCCAATTTCGTGGCATTCGACGAGCTCTTCAATTCCCTCTCGGAACCACCAGTAGCCTGCAGCTGGCATGGAGAGCAGGTAGAGGCCAATCGCGAACTCGTGTGCTACCGCGCCCGAACGGTCGAGGACGAAGGCCAGGACAAGTATGGCGCCGGATATCGCGGCGCCGACGAGGGGCGGGAACTGCCACCAGCGCCCGGCGAATGCCTTCTCCCCTCCATCCTTCTCATCGCGCGGCGGGGACGTTTCACGCCGGGATTCGACGACAGCGTTCTGTTGTTTCGAGCTCGCGGAGTCCTCTCGGGCGGTAGCCATGTGCTTGTCTCCTCAGTCTCTCGGCGCGTTGTCGAGCAGCTCGCCGCGGCGTCATTTCAGCATTGACTGAAATGATAGGGGACGGCTACGTTAGATGTCATGCCTGACTCTGACCTCTCAACGCAGTCCAAGTTCTTTCGCGGCCTCGCCGACTCGGCGCGGTTGAGTCTCTTGATGGCGCTGCGCGACGGGCCGCGTCCGGCTGGAGAGTTGGCAATGGTGTGCCGACTGAGTTCGTCAAACGCTTCCAATCACCTTCAGTGCCTTCTGGAGTGCGGCCTCGTTGCTGTCGAGGCCCAGGGGCGTCAGAACGTCTACGCGCTCGCCGACCCATCGATTACGGAGCTGCTTGAGGTGAGCCGCCGGATCGCCAACGGCCCCGCCGGATGGCTCATCGAGGCCTGTCGCAGCTATGGACCGCCGTCGCGGCGGAAACTTCGAGTAATGGCCGCCACGCCTCCCGGGCGCGTTAGCACGGCCGCATCTGCGCACATCCCAGCGGGGCGCTCGTGACAAGCAACGCAATGGAAATCGCCGCGAAGCGTCCAGCCGGCGCCCCTGGCGAGGTACCCGCCATCCGGACGCTCGGGCTGACGAAGTTGTACGGCGAGCGCCGGGGCGTGTTCGACCTCGACCTCGAAGTTCGACAGGGCGAGATCTTTGGCTTTCTTGGCCCAAACGGAGCGGGAAAGACCGTCACGATCCGGCTCCTGCTCGACCTGATCCGCCCGCAAAGCGGCCGTGCCGAAATCCTTGGGCTCGATTGCCGGCGGCAAGCGGTGGCGGTCCACCGGCTGGTCGGCTATCTGCCCGGCGAACTCGCTCTTGAGCCCAGGCTCACTGGCCGTCAGCTGCTGACCTACTTCGCGAACCTGCGTGGAGGCGTGGAGTGGTCCTTCGTGGAAGACCTCGCTGGACGGCTGGAACTGAACCTCGAACAACGCTTCGGGGAGTACTCACGCGGCAACAAGCAGAAGGTCGGGCTTGTGCAGGCGTTCATGCATCGACCACGGCTGCTCATCCTTGACGAACCGTCGGGCGGACTCGACCCCCTGCACCAGGAAACAGTAGCTGAGTTGGTGCGGGAAGCACGGGATGAGACGGGCAGCACGATCTTCTTCTCGTCGCACATCCTCAGCGAGGTCCAGTCGCTCTGCGAGCGCGTGGGGTTCATCCGTGAGGGTCGGCTGGTAGAGCTGGCTCCGGTGCACGAATTGCCAGGGATGAACACCTACAGGGTCACCGCCGAGCTTGGCAAGCCGATGCGACCTGAAACCATCGCCTCGATAGACGGAGTCACGAAAGTCCGGGTCGACGGGACGTCGGTGAGTTGCGCTGTGCGCGGCGATATGGCCCCGCTCATCGAGGCGCTCGCGCCACACCATCCGCACCGGCTCGTCAGCGAGGAGCCCGACCTGAGCGAGGCGTTCCTCCACCTCTACGGGGCAGCGGCCGAATCCGAGAGCGGAAGAAGCGCAACCACCAATCACCCAGCAAGGAGGAATTACCAATGAAATGCCCGAAAGACCAGACCGAAATGAGAGAACGAGAGCGCGACATGGGGGCCGGGGAGGTCGTCGTCATGGATGTCTGCTCGACATGCGGCGGCATCTGGCTCGACAAGGGAGAGTTGGAACGGCTCACGGTTTCTGAGACCCGCTACAACAGAGAACGGTACGGGGACAACGACGCCGATGACCAAGGCGGCGGACTGTTCGGTCGCCGCGGTGGTCGCCAGGGTCAGGGCCGACGCGGCGGCTTCCTCGGAGGCTTGTTCGGCGACGACGACTAGCGGGCTCCCAGAGGCGCAGTCGATCTGGGCGTGCCCGCAGGGATCCTTCAGCCCGGGAGCCGTGCAAGCGAAACGAAAAGCCTGATCAACAGTCGATAGATTCCGGAACGAACAGATGCCTACCGACCTACGCTTTCTCCTGAAGTATCGAATCCTGTTTCAAACCATGCTGATCGTTGCCGTCATAATTGTGGTCAAGGTCGCCCTGCATGCGGTCGACTGGGAGATCATCGCCATAAGTCCGCTCCACACGAGCATCGTGGCCGGCGGCATATTCATCCTCAGCATTTTTCTCGCCGGCATCCTGCCAGATTACAAGGAAGCCGAGAGACTGCCCTCGGAGTTCACCGCGACTATCGACAGCATGTTTGAGGATGTCATCGGAATCAAACGGAACTATGCGGAGTTCGACTCTGCCGGGTTCCGCGAAGCACTCACGTCGGCGCTAGAGGCATTCAGGAACGACATCGTCCACAACGAACGTAAAGCATATTCCGAGATTCATGAGATCAGGGATGCGCTGGTGGAGATGGAGAAGGCGAAAGTTCCACCGAATTTTATTGTCAAACTGAAGCAGGAACAGGGCACACTCATAAAAATCCTCCTGCGGTTATACTACATCCAGCGAATCAACTTCATTCCGTCCGCGTATTACCTGGTCGTCTCCACAGCGGTCCTGGTTGTCGGGATCCTGCTCCTAACGGAGATGAAGCCATTTGGCCCATCGGCTGTCGCGCTCGGCCTCGTGGCGTTCATCTTTGTCTACCTCATAAAGCTGATAGGCGTTGCCAATACGCCTTTCCGCTCCGAAGGTTCGACACGAGACGACGTCAGCCTGTTCCTGATTGAAGAAGCGCTAGAGCATCTCACCGAGGAAGAGTTACGAGAACGCAGAGACGAAGACCACGACGAAGAGTTCTACCGCCGCCTGAAGGAACGCAGCCGATGAGCACTGCTACGCCGTCACGGCGCCGATCTAGCAAGAAAGGCATGCGAGATGTTCAGATCGATCGCCCTTGCGACGTTCCGTAGTCAGCGCTGGCCCACCCTCGCCTGGGGGCTGGCGCTCGCCATTTTCGCCGTGTTCAGCATGTGGACGAACTGGCGGAATGAGTACCCATCCGACGAAGCGAGGCAGCTGTTGGCTGAGCAGGTAGACTCCGGCGGGTTAAGGTTCGCGCAGGTCCTCTTCGGCCAGCCGGAGCGCGTCGATGAGTTCCGCGGTCACCTTGAGTGGCGAGGGCTCGGGCTTCACCCGCTGCTGCTCGGACTGTTCATGGTCATCTCGGCCACGGCCGTCAGCCGCGGAGCGGAGGAGCGGGGCGAGCTCGACCTCGTCCTGGCGGGTCCCCGCCGTCGCTCGCGCATCTTCCTCGAGCAGGCTGCCGGCCTCGGGCTGGCACTGCTGACCTTATGTTTCCTCGTCTGGCTGGCTGTCCTGGTGTCGGGACCGGCCGCTGGAGAGCCGATCCCTCCAGCCGGCCGAGCGCTCCTCTCGGTCCTCAACCTAGCCCTCGCGGCGGCCCTCTTTATGGCTCTCGCCTTGCTCGTCGCTCAGTTTGCTCGCTCCCGCCGCGCGGCCGGGTCTGTCGCGGGTGCCATCCTCGTGGCATCGTTCCTTTGGGCGAACCTCGGCCTTGTCGCGACATCGCTCGGAGGGTGGCGCTGGCTCTCGCCCCTGTACCTTTACAGTCGCAGCACGCCGCTGGCGGATGGAGATGTCTCGGTCTCGGCGCTCGGTCTCACCGCCTTACTGACCGCCGCTGCCCTCGCCTCTGCTGGCTGGCTCTTCGCCAGACGAGACGCCGGCGCGGTCGTGCGGATCCCGTTTCCGGGTTTCGCAGAAGCGGCCTCAGAACGGGCCGGGAGCGTCTCGCATCGTACGTGGTTGCTGGGCGGGAGCGTCCAGCGGGGCTTACGGGAGGCCCTCGGGCCCACACTCCTCTGGGGAGTGGGATCCGCCTTGTTTGCCGCGCTCTTCACCACGACGACACCGTCGATTCGAAGGGGGTTCGACGATCTATCGGAGACCCGGGAGGCGGTCCAGCGGCTCGAATTCGACCTGACGTCCCATGCCGGCATCCTCAGCGCTCTGCTTTTCCTCGTCCTGCCGTTGCTTCTCAGCCTGTTTGCGGCGGCGCAGGCCGCGTCGATGGCCAGTCAGGAGCAGTCCGGCCGCCTTGAACTTGAACTCGCTTATCCCTTGAGGCGCCACTGGTACTTCCTCCAGCGCTCGATCGCGTTGCTCATTGCCATAGCGCTTGCCGCGGCTTTCGCGGGGGGCGCGTTCCTCGCCACCGCCGCCTCTATGGACCTGGACCTCGATTGGCGAAAGGCAGTTATTGCATGCTTGTTGTTGCCGTTACCGGCCTCGATCGTCGCGGCCTTCGGCTATGCTCTGACGGGCTGGCGGCCGCGGTTCGTGGCTGCGGGCGTGGCCGCGGCGCTGGGCGCGTCCTTCCTTTTCGACCTGCTCGCACCGGCTCTCGATCTGCCGGCGGCTGTGCAAAAGGTCTCGGTCTTCCAGCTCTACGGGCAACCGCTCCTGGATGGGATTCTCTGGGCCGATCTGGCGGTGATGGTGGGCCTCGTTCTGGTCTTCCTGGCAGCAGGGTCAATGGGTTTCGCGCGCAGGGACATCCTCAAATGAGCCGTAGGCGAAGTGGCAACGCCCAGGGGAGGCGATGATGTTGGCGTTCCTCGCGATCGAGATACACATCGACCCCACGATGACTGAACTCGGGCCATTCACCTTGGCGTGGCATGGGTTTTTCACTGCCGTAGGCATCGTCGCCGGCGTGTGGCTCGCCGTCCGAATGGCGAGGTCGAGAGGGCTCGATCCAAACGTCGCCCAGGAGATCGCGCTTGTCGGCGTACCCAGCGCTATCCTCGGTGCTCGGCTCTTCTACGTCGCGGAGCACTGGGATCGATTCTCAGACGACCCTTTGAGGATCCTCACGGGAATCACCGAAGGCGGCATCACGCTGTATGGCGGTCTCATCGGCGGCGTACTCGGCGGACTGGCCTATGGCCTCTATCGTCGGTTGCCAATCCTCCCGTTTCTCGACGCCGCCGCGCCGGGGATGATCCTCGGCCAGGCGATTGGGCGCGTCGGTGACCTCATCAATGGGGAGCACCGCGGGACACCAAGCGACCTGCCGTGGGCAGTCCGCTACACCCACCCGAACACTCTCGGTGACCCCGGCGTCTCGGTGCATCCCACCGCTGGCGGGTACGAACTCCTCGGAGACCTCGCAATACTCGTGATCCTCCTATTCGTGGTGGTTCGAGTCGCCCGGCGCCCGGGATGGGTCTTCTTCTGGTACGCGCTTCTGTACGCAGGTATGCGCGCTTCTCTCTCTCGCTTTCGTCTCGACGAAACCGGTGCACTGGGCCTGTCGATCCCGCAGCTCATCGGCATAGGTGTAGTTGTCGCCACGCTTGCCCTTGGCCTGTTTTTACTTACTCGTCGTGGACGCGTGTCACCCGCCGGTATGGACGACGCAGACATCGAGCAGCCCGCCGGCGATTCATCGCTATGACAGCGCGGCAAGGAGTATCCGATGAAGGTAAGTAACGCCATGCGCGCCGATGTCTCGCAGCTGTTTTGGCCTGTGACTGTTGCTGCGATCGTCGTTGGCGCTGACCGCATTCTTAAGCAGCTCACGCCGATGCTTCTGGAGCGGGGGACGGCATGGCCGGGCGAGGACTGGCCCCTCAGAATTGTTCACGTCATAAACACGGGCGCCGCCTTTGGCACGCTGAAAGGCCAAACCGATCTGCTTACCATCGTAAGCGCCCTCGGGATCATCCTCTTTTCCTACCTTCTTTTCCGCTCCCAGTCAGGAACGACACACCGACTTGGCCTGTCTCTCGCCCTCGGCGGGGCTACCGCAAATTTCATCGATCGCGCGAGCTCCGGCGAAGTCATCGACTCGATTAAGGTCGATTACTGGCCGGCCTTCAACCTCGCTGACGTCGCCCTAACGGTGGGTATCGGGCTGATGGTATGGAGCGCCATGCGCGACCACGACCCGGAGCCCGAGCGCGAAGTCGAGCGGCTCGAAGGACGGGGCGACCGTTAGTGCAACGCACCCGGTTAGAGCCCGCCATAGCGACGGCTGGCGTGCCGATCGATCCCGGAACCGTAGTTAGGAAGGAAGGCCACTGGCATGGAATGGATCGCTTCTCCCGAGATCTGGATAGCCCTAGTCACGCTCACCGCTCTCGAAATCGTGCTTGGGGTCGACAACGTCATCTTCATCTCCATCCTCTCGGGGAAATTGCCTGCCGATCAGCAGAAGCGAGCGCGCACGCTGGGGCTTGCACTCGCCATGGGGACCCGCATCCTTTTGCTCCTGTCCATCGCCTGGATCATCAAGCTGACGGAGCCCATCTTCGAAATATTCGACGAAGAGTTCTCTGGACGGGACATCATCTTGTTGCTTGGAGGAGCCTTCCTCCTTGCGAAGAGTACGTTCGAGATTCACGAGAAGCTCGAGGGAGCAGAGGGTCACTCGAGCGCGCGAGTGGCCCCAAGCTTCGCCTCCGTCATCGCCCAGATCCTGATTCTGGACGTCGTTTTTTCTCTCGACTCCGTTATCACGGCCGTCGGGACGGTGGATGAGGTAGGGGTGATGATCGCCGCGGTGATCGTCGCGGTAGGGGTCATGCTCGTTGCCGCCGGCGCGATCTCCGGTTTCGTTGATCGCCATCCGACTGTGAAGATGCTCGCTCTGAGCTTTCTTTTGCTGATCGGCATGTCGCTCATCGCGGAAGGATTCGACCAGCACATCCCCAAGGGTTACATCTACTTTGCGATGGCTTTTTCGGTCTTCGTGGAAATGCTCAACCTGCGCCTCCACGGTCGGAAGAGCGGTGAGCCCGTTCACCTGCGTGCCGGATACACGGAACCGCCAGGGTCGGAGGCGGAGCGGCGCCCACCGAATTGAGTGCCGCTGAGGACGTCCGTTCTGAGACCGATCGGTGCGCGCTTCGAGCATGATTGAGAAAGACGGCGGCGGCACCTCCAGACGACGCCGAAGGAGAGTCCGATGACCTACGTGATTACGTCCCCCTGTATCGACGTGAAGGACCAGTCCTGCGTGGAAGTCTGCCCCGTCGACTGCATCCACTTCGACGAAACCCTCGACAAGATGCTCTACATCGACCCCGATGAATGCATCGACTGCGGCGCGTGCGAGCCTGCCTGCCCCGTGAGCGCGATCTTCGCCGAAGGCGATGTGCCCGAGCCCGAGCGGGAGTTCACGAAGATCAACGCGCTGTGGTTCGAGGACCAGGATGCGGCGCGGCGTGCGGTCGAGGAGTTCCGCGCTCGCGCGGCGCCCGGCAAGTAAGTACGGGCAGACCGGCCAGCGTCAGCCGGCGCCTGCCTTCGGCCGGTCGTCGCCTCGCTACGCGTAGGAGTGCAGGCCCGTGATCCAGAAGTTCACGGCGACCATGTTGAACACCATGCTGCCGAAGGCGATGACAAGCATCCAGGAAGCCCGGCGGCCGCGCCACTTCCGGAGGCCCTGCATGTGCATGTATTCGACGAGCACTAGCCACGTTAGCGGCGGTGGCGTCTCCTTCGGGTCCCAGCCCCAGCGCCTCCATGCGCCGTGACGGACAGTGAACCCGAGGCCCCGGACCGTAGCGCGGATGCGCTTGGCTGGCCCCTTCGGGATGTGAGTGGGGGGTGGGGACCCGCATCAGCTGGCGAGGCTGACGCGCCGATTGCTATTCCTGAGGAACGTCCGCGCGTTGCAGAATCTCCTCGGCTTCCTCGGGCGGTATCTCGCCCGGCACGTGCGTGCTTTCGGGCCGCCGGACCAGGAGCGAGGCAGCAACGGCGATGCTCAAGATGCCAATGATGACCGCCAGACTGACGAGTGGTGCTACGTGGTAGATGTCGACGAGCATCATCTTGGCTCCCACGAATACCAGCACGGCGGCGAGGGCGGGCTTCAGGTAGCGCAGGTCGGAAAGGAAGCCGCTAAGGACGAAATAGAGCGCCCGCAACCCGAGGATCGCAAAGACATTCGAAGTGAAGACGATGAACGGGTCGCGGGTTATGGCGAAGATCGCCGGAACGGAGTCGACGGCGAAGATGAGGTCGGTGCTCTCGATGAGCAGCAAGACGAGGAAGAGCGGCGTCACGAAGAGGACGCCGCTGCGGCGGGTGAAGAACTGCTGGCCCTCGTAGCCCTCGGTCGTCTGGAAAAAGTGACGCGTGAGCCGGATGAGCTTGCTCTTCTCGAGCGATGGGGCCTCTTCATTGTGCTTTAGGAAGCGAAGCCCGGTGATGATGAGGAATGCGCCGAAGACGTAGATGATCAGGTGCACAGCTTCGAGGAGGGCGGCGCCGACGAGGATGAGAGCGCCGCGCATAACGAGGGCGCCAAGTATGCCCCAGAAGAGCACACGGTGCTGATATTCGGCTGGCACGGCGAACGTCGAGAAGATCAGCAGGAAAATAAAGACGTTGTCGACGCTGAGCGACTTCTCGATGACGTAGCCGGTGGTCCATTGGAGGCCGGCTTCGGAGCCCATGAAGATGTAAACACCGACGTTGAAGCAGATCGCCAGGGCGATCCAGACGCAGCTCCAGATGGCCGCCTCTTTGCGGCTGACGGCATGGGCGTGGCGATGGAAGACGCCCAGATCGAGCGTAAGCATCGCGGCGACGAAGGCGAGGAAGAGGATCCAGGGGGCGAGATCTCCAAGCACGTGGGTACAGCTCCAATGGCGGTCAGACGGCCACATGCGCTGCATGTAGCTGCCAAGGTCTGACCACGCGAGCTGTCTCGCTTATCCCACGCCGGCAAGCACCGTCAGTGCTCACGTATTGACGACGTGGGAACGCCTCGAAAAATCGAAGCGCAGGCTACTCCCCTTGATGTGTCCAACCGTAGCGTCCGGAGGCGGAGGAACGCAAGGCATCGCGCGTGCTACTGTCCCGCGTCGCGTCGCGACGGGACGGAGCATGCGGACCTCCGGGCGCGCTCGTGCGCGGAACGAGCTGCGAGAGCGGATCGGCTTCTCGATCCGGGACCACGCTCTGAGACCTTCGGCGGAGACGCAACACGCGCCGGTGGTTCCGCTTGGACGTGATCGATTGGGCGATTTCGTCCCAGGCGCTGACGACGTCTGCCTCAAACGGTTCACCGCGCTCATCGTCCAGATCTTGCTGCGCGATGTCGTCTTTTCGCTCGACAGTGACTACGGCTGCTGGGATGGTAGACCAGGTTGTGTGATGTTCGAGGCTGTCAGCGTCAGCCGGCGCCTGCCTCCAGCCAATCGTCGCCTCACTACGCGTAGGAGTGCAGGCCCGTGATCCAGAAGTTCACCGCGACCATGTTGAACACGATGCTGCCGAAGGCGATGACAAGCATCCAGGAAGCCCGGCGCCCGCGCCACTTCCGGAGGCCCTGCATGTGCATGTATTCCACTAGCATTAGCCACGTTAGCAGCGATGCCGTCTCCTTCGGGTCCCAGCCCCAGTAGCGCCCCCATGCGCTATTTGCCCAGTACGCGCCGAGAGCGACTCCCAAAGTCAGCAAGGGAAGCGCGAGGATCGCGGCGTGGTGCGCGATGCGGAGCGCCTTCTCCGCCGGAGGCAGGCCGGGAAACTGTGGCACGTACGACTTCACCAGGTAGACCGCAGAGGCCGCGCTCGCGGTAGTGATCATTCCGTAGGAGAGCGTCATCGTCGCAACGTGCACGGTCAACAGCCGATTCGCCTGGAGAGCCGGGATGAGCGGTCGGATTGCGGGGTCGAAGTAGCGCTCAGAGGCAAGGAGTCCCGCGAGCACGACCACGGCGATCACCAGGGGGATGGTTGGTTCTCGGTAGCGCTGCCCGAACCAGGCGCCGAAGAGCGTCATCGCGAACCCCATGGCCAAAAAGTAGCCCCACATACTCGCCATAGGCGGCGCCTGAGCGGCAATGGTGCGCATGATCAGGCTCGCGAGGAATGCGCTGGCTGCAAGCCAGAGCAACGTCATCCCCAGTGAAAATGGCCGCGCCAGATAACGGGGCTCTGTTCCTGCCGGCACTAAGAACGAGGCTCCCGTCGTGGTCATGGCGGACGCGCGACCCACGCGCCAGCGTATCGAGGCTAGGAAGACGGCTGCCGCTCCGGCCAGGCTGATCAGCCCAACCCAGAAGCTGAAGTACCAGTATTCAGACACGGCCCACCCTCAACGGTTCTCGCATCGCCAGGAGACATGAGGCGCGCGAGTGTCCAACGGCAATCAGCATGTGGCCATCGACTCCGAACTCCGGGCAGGTGCTACCTACTATGTCCGCTGTAGTAGCCATACTGTAGGGTCCAAGCACCATTGCGGCAAACCCTTGACGAGCGTCAGCGTCGATGGCATGAGAGCTTCGCGGGCCGAGGTGGGCTTCGCCGGACCACCGACGCCGACCTGGACAAGCACAGACACGCCCGGCGCCGCTCGCTGGGCCGGGGCGCGAAGACGAGGGAGGGTATCGCGAGAAGAGCAGCAAAAAGACGATGGTCTATTGGCTAATGGATTGGGCGCTGTTGGCAGGCCAGACCGCGCTAAGCAGCGCTCGGTTGATCTCTCACGAGGCGATGCCCGCGACCCCATAGGGGGCCATCCGGCCCGCCGGTGCCATCGCGATCCGCCAGTGTCAGTGGCCGCCAGATCGGGGATGTTTTTCGGGCGGACGGTGCCCGACAGCCCTCGCAGTTCATCCAGGCTCACCTTGACGCCGCCAGTACGGCCGTTACGGAGCCAGTGGGAACCGGAGCCTGCATGAGCCGAAGCAACCGCGCCGCGCGCACGCCGTTCGCGATCACCACCACCTCGGCAACCTCATGGGCGGCGACGACCGCGGCCAGTCCGAGGACGCCGAACGCTGCGAGCGGCACAAGGACGATAAGGATAGCGGCGGAGAGGAAGAGATTTTGATACATGATGCGCACCGATCGGCGTGCGTGATCCACGGCCTGCGGCAGGTGTCGGAGGTCTTCGCCCATTAGGGCCACGTCCGCCGTCTCGATAGCTACGTCCGTCCCCATCGCACCCATGGCGATGCCAACATCGGCCGTCGCCAGTGCCGGGGCGTCGTTGATACCGTCGCCTACCATAGCCACTGCGCCCCTCCGCTGGAGCTGCCTGACAAGCTCAGCTTTATCTTCGGGACGGAGTTCCGCATGCACCTGGTCAATGCCCGCCTGCTTGGCGAGCGCCATTGCCGTGGCCCGGTTATCGCCGCTGAGCATGGCGAGGTCGAGACCCATTCTGCGGAGGCCGGCTACGGCTGCAGCTGCTTCCGGGCGGAGCTCGTCGCGAACCGCGATAAGGCCAAGCAGTTCGTGATCAACTTCGACAAGGACTACTGTCGCGCCCCCGGCTTGTGCGTCCGCTACGTGCGCCGCGAGCGGCCCTGGCTCGACGAACCCCGGCCGCCCAAGTCGCACGCTCCTGCCATCGAGCGCCCCGATGACTCCGTTGCCCACCACGGCGCAGACATCAGTGGCGTCTGCAATGTTCCCGCCCGCCGCCTCGACGATGGCCCTCGCGAGAGGATGTTCGCTGCGAGACTCGACGGAGGCGGCTGCGCGGACCAGCTCGGTTTCGGAGCGACCTGGTGCAGGCAACACGAGGATCACCCGCGGGCGCCCGCGGGTGAGCGTGCCCGTCTTATCGAGCGCTACCACCTTCACCCTGCCCAACGTCTCCAGTGCGAGTCCGCCCTTTATTAGGACGCCGCTGCGAGAGGCCGCGCCGATCGCGGCAAACACCGCCACCGGTACAGAGATGGCGAGCGCGCAGGGAGCGGCCGCCACCAGCACGACCAGTGAACGTTCGATCCAGACGCCGGGGTCACCGGCGAGACTCCCAATCAGTGCGATGGCAATCGCGAGCACGATAACGCCGGGGACGAGCGGCCGGGCGAACCGGTCGGCGATGCGTTGCCCCTGGCCCTTGCGCTCCTGGGCCTCTTCGACGATGTGGACGACGCGAGCGAGCGAGTTCTCGGTGCTCCTCGCCGTCACCTCCACGTCGACCGTGCCGGTGCCGTTGATCGACCCGGCGAAAACCGCGTCGCCCGGCCCCGCTTCGACCGGCACGGACTCTCCCGTGACCGGCGAGGTGTCGACCGCGGTGCGGCCGTTCCGGATGACACCGTCGGTTGGGACGCGCTCCCCAGCCCGGATGAGCATCACGTCGCCGGGCGCAAGCTCGCTTACGCCAACCTGGCGCTCCGTCCCGTCCCTCAAGACAGTTGCAGTGTCGGGAACGATCGAAAGAAGGGCGCGGAGGCTGCGTCGGGCGCGGGCGAGCGCGAAGGCTTCCAGCGCCTCCGAGATCGAGAACAGGAACGCGAGTGATGCGGCCTCCCCAACCTCGCCCAGTATCACGGCACCGGCCGCTGCAACCGCCATCAGCGTGCCAATGTTGATGCGCCGGCGTAGGAGGTTTCGGACCGCCTCCGGGACGAAGGTCCAGCCGCCCACAACCAGCGCGAGCATGTAGCTCCCAAGCTGCACCGGCCCGGCGCCAAAGCGGCCCGCGACGAACCCGGCGATGAGCAGGATGCCCGCGATCGCGGCTGCCCGGAGCTCCGGCATATCGATCAGCCGGACCGCCTCCGGTTCGTGTTCGTCCACCGCCGCCGCGCAGCAGTCGTCGGTCATCTCAGGGACTTCCCCGCGCTCCACGCAGCGTCGTCATCCTCCATGAGCGAGTTCATCGCCGGGTTGGCGCAGGCCCCAATCCGCTCGGCCAGTTCCCCCGCCAGTGCTGCATTCCTTTCAAGCAGCGAGCTGACTCCGCCGGCCAGGCGGTAGTACACGGTCCGCCACTCCTGCCGCGATTCGATGAGACCGCACTCTCGAAGGCAGGCGAGGTGTCGGCTGGCGTTGCTGGGAGAGAGGCCAGTGCACGTTGCGACCTCTCCGGATGTCTGCTCGCCCTGCTGCAAGCGCGTGAGGATCGCGAGCCGCGAAGGGTCCCCGAGGCCGCGATAGAACTTGGTCAGGACGCCAGGGTCAAGGGCGGGTGTTATCATTTGCGTCACGATGAAAATGATAAGACGCTGGCCCTCGTTCGGTCAGCAGCCTCAGCGACTGATCGGACATCGCTCCACTCATTCGACCGCTGCCCCGAGAGTCTCCGTCTCGCGGCGCTGCTTCCAGGCTGAAGAGCGAGGTCGTACGCTCGTGACGGTGAACCCCGGTGATCCTACTGACGATGTAGATGAGCGTCCTCAACGGCGGCGTGAGTACAGCGGAGCCAACTCCACTCTCGGCGTCGCTGTCCTTATCATTCTCGTGGTCGGGCTCGCCATCTGGTGGTTCCAGTTCCGAGAGGACGACGGCAGCGCGTCGAGCGACGGCTACGGTGTCGTCGCGCTGTCCGACGGCCTCAACCCGACGGATCGCCCGCCGTCGGCCGAAGCAGGCCGCGCGGCCCCGGACTTCGTCCTTGCGGCGGTCGTTGGGGGCGAGGAGCGGCTGTCGGACTACCGTGGGAAGTGGGTGCTCATCAACTTCTGGGCGTCTTGGTGCGGTCCCTGTCGTCAGGAGACGCCCGATCTACAACGGCTCCAGGACCGCAGGCTGGAGAGGCTGGTGGTCCTTGGTGTGAACCAGCAGGAGCCGCTGGAGACGGCAGCCGAGTTCGTCGACGAGTACGACCTCACTTATCCGCTGGCGCTCGATTCATCAGGGGAGGTGTCCGCGGCGTACCGTATTCGCCGGAGCCTCCCCGTGTCCATCCTGGTCGACCCAACGGGCCTCATCAGGGAGATCCACATCGGGCGCTTCAAGGAGGAGGACCTGTTCGCACTCGAGACGGAGTACCTTGACTAATGGCTGCTCGAGAAACAACCAGCGCACCGAGACTGCAAGGCGGCAGCTTCGATCCCTTTCGCGTTGTGTGGACGTTGCTGTGCAACGTGAAGTTCGCGCTGCTTCTTGTTGGATTCGCGGGGTTCGCCTGCGTGCTCGGAGTACTGCTGCCGCAGGTACCAACCCCCATGCGCGGCAACCCGGCGGCCAGGAGCGCGTGGCTGGAGTTGCAGCGGCAACAATACGGGCCGTTCACCACCCTCTTGGACCGTTTCGACTTGTTCGACGTCTTTTACGCGCCCTGGTTCTACGGGCTTTGGGCCTTGATTGTCGTCGCAGTGACGGTTTGCACCGTGAGCCGCTTCCGTCCAACTGCCCGGGCGGTGCACCATCCACAAAGAGTCGTCCCCGACCGCTACTTCGATACAGCGCACCACCGGGCGGACTTCTCGCATCGCGGTGGCGCCGAGGCGGTGGAGAGGGCGCTACGCAGGCGTCGCTATTCAGTGGAACGCACCAAGACCGAAGCTGATGTCACATACCTGTTCGCCGAGCGCTACCCGTGGGCCACCTACGGGACGTTTCTCAGTCACCTCGCTCTTCTGATGCTCCTGATTGGCGGCCTGTTCACCGTCTTCGCGGGCTTCGCCCGCGTCATGGTCATTGCCGAGACGGCGGGTGCCGCGCCAGTGTTCGATCGGCCGGGCCCGAACCAGATGTTCATCGAGGTGATGGACGCCTACCGCGGCCTGGACGATCAGGGAAACATCGTCGACTACCACAGCATGATCGAGGTTCGCCGCGGCACGGAGGTGATTTCCTGCAAGACGACAGTCAACGACCCCTGCCGCGCGTTTGGATATCGAATCCACCAGGCGGCCTGGTTTAACGACCTCGCCAAGATCCGCATCATTGCACCGGACGGTCGCATCGCTTTTGACCAACCTCTCGACTTCAACAACGAGACCACAACGGTGCCCTACATGGCGTTCACTGACCTCGCCGGGAACGTGCAGTACGACGGACCGCTGCCCCAACTCGCGACGGACGGGGGCCTGACGGACGGACGGGAGGATGATTTCGCGCTCTCGGTGCTCGGGACGCTGCCGGACCGCGATAGGTCCGGAACGGAACGACGCGACTACCTCGTCGGGTGGCGTATCGTCGAGGGTGAGTTGCGGGTGGTCGTGTCGGGTCCGGATCTCGCGCCCCGGGATCTCAAACCCGCTGAAGAAGTAGTTGTAGCCACCGGCAGACTTCGTTATGCGGGTGCCGCAATCATTCCCGCGATCCAGATCGACGACATGCCTGGTGCGCCTGACGGTGCCACCGTGCAGATGGTCCAGTCTTCGAGAGGCACGGCACTAATCATCTCCGGCGTGGACGACGACAACGTTGAGCTCGCGGCCGGTGCGGAGTATGTCTCCAAAGACGGCTACATCTACCGTTTTGAGCGCCCGGTTGAGGCCTCCGGCCTAGACGTTCGACGTGACCCGGGAGATGTCTTCATCTGGGTCGCCGTCGCCATGGCGCTGGTCGGGTTGGGGATTACCTTTTACGTCCCCCGCCGGCGCCTCTGGGTGAAGGTAGCGGGTGACCGCACCTACTTCGCTGGGATCGCCGAGAGGACCACACGTCTCGGTCCGGAGCTGCGCCTCATGGGCCGCGAGCTCGGTTCGCCGGATGCTCTGCGGCCTGAAGACCTCGAGTAGCGATATCGTGGTCGTTCCAGTCAACTACTACTTCAGCAGTAGTTGACTGGGCGGGCGATTTCCAGAGTCGCCGCGGGGAGTAACCGGTGGTCTGGCTTCGCTACTTCGCGGCTGTAGGCTTCATCCTGGGCGTTGTCATCCTCGCACTCGCCGTGATGAGTCGGCAATCGCAAGAAGCGGTCGAGACGCCCGACTTCATCGCGGTCGCGGAGACTCCACGAGCGCTACCGTCGAGGACTGCCGCACCGAGCGTGTTGTCGACACTGTTCCTCCTGACTCATCGCCCTCGACCGGGGGAACGCCGCACGCGGACGAGATAGCGGCTGACCGGAAGGACCCCGGTGGCCCGCGATGAGCACTTTTCAAGGGCTGTCCCTTGCGTCAGGAGAGCGCCGAAGGGGGGAGGACTGGCTGAGCTTCGTGGGCAGTAGTAGTCCGTGTCCATGTGGGCCCAGAAGTCCCGAGGAGTCTGCCCAAGTGGCCATTTCGAGCTGAGGGCGCGGAGCGGAATCTGGAAGGCAAGGAACCGTCACGGAGGTGACACATGAGCACACGTTGGGTACGCATCACTCTCGTCGCGCTGGCTGTCGCGGTCGTCGGTCTGGCTTCGGCCTTGGCCGTGGTCGTGGCAGGGGACGACGACGGCGGCTCCAGCAGCGGCAACCCCCAGACCGCAAACGGCAACGGTTGGAACTACGGCATGATGAACCCGGGCTGGATGATGGGCCCGGACGGGATGCACTCCTACATGCACGCCGCGCTTTCGGACGACGACTACTCGGCCATGGTCCGTTACATGCAGTGGGCAAGTGCTGGCTCCCAGGGGACAGATCCCGTTGATGACGCGACGGCCCACCGCATCTGGGACGACATGATGGGCTCCGGCTGGATGATGATGGGCTCCGGCATGATGATGAGTCAGGATCAGATGCGCTCTTACATGGGCGGGATCCTCTCCGATGGGGACTTCGACCTCATGTACGACCACATGCAGTGGCGCTGGTCGGGTTCGAACGGCGCCGACCCCCTGGACGACGCGACGGCCCACCGCACCTGGGACAAGATGATGGTCGGCATGAACGCCGGGCAGTGGAGCATGTGGGACGATTGGGGCAGCTGCTGGGACTGACCGCACGAAAGCGAGGAACCGCGATTGACGTACGTCATCACCTCCGCCTGCATCGACGTCAAGGATCAATCCTGTGTCGAGGTGTGCCCCGTTGATTGCATCCACTTCGACGAGAGCCTCGATGCGATGCTCTACATCAACCCGGATGAGTGCATCGACTGCGGCGCCTGCGAACCCGCTTGCCCGGTGAGCGCCATCTTCGCCGAAGCCGACGTACCGGAGTCCGAGCTGGAGTTCACACGGATCAACGCGCTCTGGTTCGAGGATGCGACGGCAGCCCGGCGGCTCGTTGAAGCATTCCGTCAGCCGGGCGCTGGGGCGACGGCGACAAAGGGGGCGTCCGCATGAGCGCACCGGCGGTGCAGTTCGAAGCGAGTCTTCCGGCCAGGGTCGCCGTGGCAACCGAGGGTTTCGGGACCGAGGTCGGCGTAGCCCAGCAGGGATGGTGGGACGACGACCACGACGGCTGGGGATGGGGAGGCTGGCTGGCAATGATGGGGTTCATAGTGGTCTTCTGGGTTGTCGTCGCCATACTCGTTGTGTGGGCAGTCCGGTCCCTGGGCGGCGGCCGTCCGTCGCGAAGTCAGCCTGAGCCCCCGCGGTCGCCGCTCGACATCGCCCGCGAGCGCTACGCTCGGGGCGAGATCAATGACGAGGAGTTCGAGCGCATCAAGGCCGGGCTCCAGCGCTAGACAGGCCCGCACAATCGGCCGCCCGGCCACGTCGCGTGGCTACCGCTCAGGCCTCCGCACGTCCCCCGGGAAAACACGCGACACCGGTATTTCCGCTTGTACTCGGCCCTTCTCCGCGCGGTTCCTGAGGGCTGCTGCGCAGGCAGCCCTGCGTCTGGGGAACGGCAACACAACGATAACAGAGCTTCTCCAGAGTCCCATGCGCGGGACCGCGACGCCCCTCGCGCCCAGTTGGACATTGGAGAGTTTGTCGTGACAGATGATGCACCCGGCACTCCTACTGGAAGCCGCATGCGCCGGCGCCAATTCCTCACGCTTGCTGGAGGCGGAGCAAGCCTCCTCGCCGCAGGGCCGCTTGGCCTCGGCCGCCTGGGAATAGCAGAGGCACGCGACGGGAAGGACGATGAACCGGGCAACGGGCGTCCTGGGCAGGGCGGGCGAAGCTGGCGGGCGGGCGACCACCACATCCATTCCGAGTACAGCGGCGACTTCGATACGAGCACCAATCCGCCCACGTTCAGCAAGGGCACCGACGCGGTTTATCCGATCGTCACGAACGCCATCATGGCGAAGCATTTCGGGCTCAAGTGGGTGATGTGCACGGATCATGGCGGGCCGACGCACTCGAAGGTGAACCTCGAGCAGGCCTATCCCGACCTCCTGATTTCGCGCTCCCTTGTGCCAGACGTCCTGCAGTTCTGGGGCATGGAGTTCGACGCCCCGCAGATGGACCACCACACGCTCATGATTCCCCGCCACGACGGTGAGGCGCAGCAACTTTTCGCCCTCGAGAGCGGCTTTTCGAAGCGGGACCCGTTCCCGGTCGATCCGAGCTACGACACCGAAGCGAAAATGATCGAGTTTCTCAACGCGGCCAAGGCCATGCCGCAGAAGCCGCTCGTGATCGCCCACCATGCCGCACGGTCGGCAACGGGACTGGGCGTGTACGGGCAGGACACGCCGCGCGAGTTCCGCAATAATCACAACGCCGCGCCCGACGTCTACATCGGATTCGAGGGGTCGCCGGGCCACCAGGCGGGGCCGCTGGTCGGCGGTGCCCGCGGCGCATATGGCAACTTCCACACGATGGGCGGGTACGACCAGATGACTGCCCGCGTCGGTGGGCTCTGGGATTCGCTCCTCGGCGAAGGTCGGAAATGGTGGATTACCGCCACGTCCGATTCGCACGTGCACTGGACACGCGGCGGCAGCGATTTCTGGCCTGGCGAGTACTCGAAGACCTATGTACTCGCGAGCCAGGACTATGGAGACGTGATGGACGGCCTCCGCCATGGCCGGATCTGGGTGACCACGGGCGACCTCATCGCCGGTCTCGATCTCGTGGTGAAGGGCCCCGGCGGTCAGGCGGCGATGGGCGAAACGCTGGACGTGCGCGGCAACGGCAAGCGGGAAATCGAGGTCGAGATTAGCTTCACTCCGCTCCAAGGTCCCAACTCCAACGGGGATATCCCGTTCGTCAGCCGGGTCGACCTGATCGTCGGGCAGATTATTGGACCTGCCGCCGATCCGAATACCGACACGAACCCTACGACGCAGGTGATCGCCAGGTTCGGCCCGAACCAGTGGAAGAAGTCGGGTGACCGGTTCGTGGTGCGATACCCCCTTCAAAACATGCAGGGAAGGTTCTATGTCCGGGTTCGAGGGACAAACACCAGCGAGGACGAGCCGCTCGTTGACGGAGCCGAAAGCCCATGGACCGATCTCTGGTTCTATTCGAATCCGGTCTTCGTCAACATGGGTTAGGAACGAATCCAGGCCCTGGTGGTGGCCGGGAAGCCCGAGTCACCGGTCGCGGGCCGGCCCCTCGCTGCCCGCGACCGGCAGCCGTACTGCACGGCCGATTGGTCCGGCAAAGCAGTTCGCTGACCCCGGCAGGCAGGGCTGGCCCAGAGCGCGCTCGATGTCTCCCGTCTCGACCTGGAGGGTGACGTGGTCGATGTCGAACCGCTCAGTCAGGGTGCGGTGGAGGTCGACCAGCACCTGCTGGCGGTCGGCGCGCTCCGCCACGTCGACATGGCCGCTGAGGGCGACAAAGCCGCTGGTCACCGACCAGATGTGAAGGTCGTGCACTGACTGGACATCGGGCACACCAGCCATTGCTTCGGCCACCTCATCGAACTCCATGCCGCGGGGGGTGCCCTCCAGGAGGACGTCGACCGCCTCCTTCATCAGCCTGAAAGTCCGTGGGAGGATGAACAGCCCGACGCCGGCGGCAAACAGCGGGTCGGCATACCGCCAGCCGGTTGTCAGCAGGATGACTCCGGCCGCGATCGCTCCCAGCGAGCCGAGGAGATCGCCGGCAACCTCGAGGAAGGCACCTCTCACGTTGAGGCTCTCCTTCGCCCCCGACATGAGGATGGCTGCCGAGGCGATGTTCACCGCGAGGCCGATGCTCGCGACCAGTAGGAGCGGCACGCTGCTTACGTCAGGCGGATCGGTGAAACGTCCGTACGCCTCGTAGAGGATGTACGCAGAGACCCCGAGGAGCAGGACGCCGTTGAGGAGCGCCGCTAGGATCTCGACGCGATAGTAGCCGTACGTCTTGCCCACCGTCGCCGGCCGCTGCGCGAACCAGATGGCGATGAGCGCGAAGCTCAGGCCGGCAACGTCCGTGAGCATGTGGCCGGCGTCGGCCAGCAGGACGAGGCTGTTGGCCAGGTAGCCGGCCACAGCCTCGACGACCATAAAGCCCGCAGTCAACACCAGGGCGAACATGAGCCTACGAGAGTGCCTCGCGCCCGCGGAACCGTGGTCGTGGCTCATTCCAGGTCCTCCTGCACGTGGCGGAGCGTGTCCTCGAAGATGTGCCGGACGTGGGTGTCGTTGAGGCGGTAGAAAACCATCCGCCCATGCCGTTGAGCGCTGACGATGTTCAGCAGTCGCAGCTCGCGCATCTGGTGCGAAACGGCGGACTCGGTGAGACCGACGAGCTCGGCAATGTCGGCGTTGCAGAGCTCTGCGAACGTGAGCGCATGGACGATACGCGCGCGGGTCGGGTCAGCCAGGCTCCAAAAGACGCCTGCAACGCGGTCTGCGATCTCGGCCGGAAGCAGATGCTCGCGCACCATCCCGAGCGTCTCGGGATCGTGCTGGTGCACGGGCAACAGTGCATCGTCCACATCGACCACTATAGGAACTCTTTGAAGGTTGCTCAACTATCCATCTAATGACATCGCGTATCAGCTGGCGCGGAGCAGCTCCTCACAGCAGCAGCGCGACGAAGCTCGCCGTATTGAAGGCGGCATGGAACACAATCGGCTGGCGCAGTCCGCCGCTGGAATGCGCCAGCCACGCGAGCACTACCCCGATAAGCGTAAACGGGATGAGGCTAGCCGCGTCGAGGTGCGGAGCGGCGAAGAGGAAGGCCGACACGAGCGCGGCCGGCCAGAAGCCGAAGCGCAGCAAACCGTTAAAGAGGAACCCGCGGAAGATGAATTCCTCGCTCACGGGCGCGACCACCACCGCTGAGACGCCAGCCAGAATTAGCACCGGGAGTGAGCGTGTCACCTCGTCGCCGATCGTGCTCCGAGGGAGAAGGGCCTCGAGTCCGGCGAGGTGGAGTACAGCGAGGTACGCGACGAGCGCTCCGTAGGTGACGGCTGTCCAGAGGAGACCTCGGCCGATATCCCCGCGAGTCCACGCGCGCGGATGCAAGTTCGCCAGCAGGCTCACGGGGGCTCGGGTCCAGATGATGGCAAGTGCGATGACCATCGCAAGCTGGCGAAGGATGACCGTCCCAAAGGCGATGAACAGCGCAGCCTGGTCGGCTCGCACGTTCGTTGCGTCCTCGAGCTCGAAGCGGTGGCCAACGGCAGCCGCCGTCGCCTGCAGCGCCGCTGACGACAGCGCGAAGATCAGTAGCACGGCCAAAAGGCCGAAGCCGAGGCCGGGCAGGCTCGGCCGTGCCGTCGTGATCGACGGGCCGGTCACCGCGAACCCTCCGGTCCGCGGTCGATTGGGGCATCAACGCCGATCCTCGCTTTCTTCCTGGCGAGGGCCGCGTCGATGCGCTTCCCCTCCCTTTCGTCGGCGCTTGCCCAGCGTGCAGCTGCCACGAGCGTGGCAATGATCCCAATCATCTCGCCGACGATGAACATCATCGCCCCGGCGATCTGTTGGTCGAACAGCGGCGATGGGCCCCAGTAGCGAGGAAGGGCCTGAAGGTCCTCGTAGATCACCTGCGATGGCTCGTAGAAGAGGGAGCCGAGGAAGGCATGGATCGGGACCAGGGCGAAGAGGTAGGCCACGCGGATAGGATGGGAGAGGTTCCACCTCGAGGGGTTCACCCCGACTATCGGCCACCAGTAGTGGACTCCGGCGAAGAGGAAGATGCCGTAGCCGAGATAGTGCAGCCAGAGGTTGCTGAGCGACTGCTCGAACGCCGGGCTGATATACCAGCCCACGGGAATGACGGCGAAAAGCACAAGCCCGACCAGGGGGTTCGTGAATCCACTGAACCAGCGGGCGTGGAGCAATGGGTAGAGCCAGCGGTCACGTCGAGCGCGCCCGGCGGCGACCAGCAGTAGCGTGAGTGGGGCGCCTGCCAGCAGCAGGGGCGGGGCGATCGTGATCAGCACGAAGTGCTGAATCATGTGGGCGGTGAGGAAGGTGCTGCTGTACGCGGCCAACGGGCCGAAGACGGTGAGCAGCACGAGCAGGAGCCCGATGAGGAAAGCGATCAGGCGGCAGGTCGACGCCAACCGGCGCTGGGAGCCTGATCGCACGGCCCGGAAGACGAGGAGGTAGCCGGCCCCGATCGTCAGGAGGATGTACACCGGGATCGGCTCGAAGGCGAAAGTGGTCAGCACGCCCGGGAAATCGGGAGGCGGTACCGCCGCGATCGTGCAGATGAACAGGAAGCCGACGGAGGTGCCCCCGCTCCCCATGCGAAGCGCTGCCGTGAGGGCAACGCTGAGCAAGAACCCGACCAGCCCCACCAGGACAAAGGCCCTCGGTCCAGGAAACAGCAACGCAGACTGTCTCACGGGTTGCTCTCCCCTACCGCGATGCCTTGATCTGCTCTTCCAGGAAGCTTCGCCATTCTCCGGGAGTGGTGGGCGGCCTGGTGACGGGCTCTCCGTTGATCAGGAACGAGGGCGTGCCGCGGAGCCCGAGCGCGGCGGCCTCGCGCAGCTGAGCCGTCACTTTATCGGCGGCCGCCTGCGACGTGAGGCAGGCGCCGAACGCGCCCGGTTCAACACCTTCCTCAGACGCATATCGCTGGAGGTTCGCTGCCGAGAACCTGCCGACGTTCAGCTTCTCCGCCGTGAGCTGCCCGGCCTCCAACTCGACCAGGAACAGGCGCTTGTGCAGGGCCCAGAAGAGCCCCTGGTCGGCTGCGCAGGTGGCGGCGACTGCTGCCGCCCCGGACTCCTCTCCGAGGATGGGGAAGTGCTTGAATTCGAACCGGACTTTCCCGGTCCGCACGTACTCCTGGATGATCACCGGCTCATGGAGGAGGGTGAACCTCAGGCAGAACGGGCACTGAAAGTCCTCAAACACAGTCAGCGCGATCGGCGCGTCAGGCTTACCGATCGCCTGGCCGTCGACGAGGTCAGCCGGGGAAGCCAGCTCCCGGAATGCCTTCCCGGGGTCGGCGCTCGCGGATCGCGTAGGCGTTGTGCTGGATGCCGTCGATGTCTCGCGCGTGGGGGGCTCAACTCCGTCGTCGTCGCCGGCGCAGGCCGCTGCCAGGATAGCCAGCACCGACACCACCAGAAGTAGTGCGTGCTTCGGCGGCAAGGAGGCCGGTCTGTGGCCTGTACCCGGGCGGGATGTTCGCGTCGAATCTCGTCTTTTCATGTCACCTACCCCGTGCACGAACCGGCGCTCTTGCTGCACGGCTCAGGCTCAGGCTGTGACGGGATGCGGTCCTTGCACAGCTCGGATGGAATGCAGGCCTGGTCGGTCACCGTCGGCCACTGCACCTGCAGGACTTCATCGGCCGACTCGGGCCCGAACGTGATGAGCACCTTCCCGAGGTCCGCGATGTCTTGGAACATCAGCGTGTCGATGCGTGTGCCGTTCACGAAGAACTTGAGCGTCTCGCCGTTGCCGTTCATGTACTTCGTCCCGTCGGGCAGAGTGAGGGAGTTGTCCGTGAGGCTGAACCCGAGCGAGCTGAGGAACTCATCCCAGGTCGTCTGCTCGCGGTGCACGTGGACCACCGTTGGACGGGGCTCGTGGATGTGGACGTAAGGATTCTTCTCCTCGCCCTCCGTCGACCAAAAGCCATCCTGGGCGAAATTGAACTGCTCGCCGCGTATGAACAGTGCGAAGTCGCTGTGCCAGTGAACCGGCTGGCGGAAGGTGCCGTCCGGGGCGAGGACTGGCGCTTCTGTCGCGGCTACCGACGAATCATCGCTGTTGAGCCACCAGCCAAATGCGACTGCGGTGACTGCGAGCAAGAGTACCCCGAGGCCTGGCAGCCAGATTTTCGGGCTGAGGTACCAGTCCCAGGGGCCGGGTTCGAGCAGGCTATCCTCTTCGTCTTCTGGGACCTCATGCTCTATCGTGGGCTCGTCGTTCATGGCGCTACTCCCTCAAGCACTGCCCCGAGTTCCTCTAACGCGAACACGCCCTCGAACCGGGCTACAACCGTGCCTTTGGCATCGACCACGAACACCCATGGTTCCGTGGGCAGGCCCCAGGCGATGCCCGCCTCGACAAGTTGCCTCTGGTTCCCCGGCCCGAACTGGAGGACGCCTTCGCTATCCAGCTTGTACGGTTCGACATGGACGAAGTTGACCTTCGCCTCGAAGCTCTTCGCGAGTTCACCCACGATCTCCATTACGGGGCCGCAGGTGCGGGTCTGGCAGAACGAAGGCGTCGCGAACGCGATGACCGATGGCTTCCCGGATGCAAGGGCATCGGCAATGCTGAGCTTATGGAACGACTCATCCGGCTCAGGAGACGTGTCGATCGCCTTCAGGGGCGCGTCCTGCAGGGTCAGGCTGTCCACCGAGATCGACTTGCTCCCCACACCGGGCGCCTTCGACTTAGCCTGCACTTGGAGCGCGACGCGCACCTCGCCCTTCTCGTCGAGTTTGTCGCCCAGACTGATGCCGATCCCCCAATTGCCCGCTGTATCAAACGGTACATTCACGTAATAGAGGCCGGTTAACTCGGTCTCGTTATGCGTGCTGTGATCTTCGGTGCCGTTGATGCCGAGCGGCGCCCACGGGATCGGGCCGCTTCCAACGAGCGTCGACTGGTTGTTCGCGCCAATCTTGAAGAACCGTACGAACGCCGTCGTATCGGTGACCGGTTTGTCGTCTTTGAAGATTACGAACCCGACCCGCGATTGCCCGACTGCCAGATCGTTCGTCGAAAGTACGGCCGAGTAACCGCCTGGCCCCGGCGTTGGGAGGGCGCCAGGCGCAGTGGTGGCATCGCCGCCCGGCTCATCTGACCCGTCGCCCCCGCAAGCGGCCAGGAACAGGCCGGCAGTCATGGTGGTGGCGAGTGCGAGCGTGATTCTGCGTAGCCTGAGTTTCATGGTTGGCCTCCTTCAGTCGCCGTGAGCGCACGTACCGGGATCTCCAGCGCCAGCTTCCCGGCGACCTCGAATTCGAGCGTGATAGGAACGGTGTCGCCCGGCTCCAGCGGTTCGCGTATTCCGAGGAGCATGATGTGAAGGCCGCCGGGCTTCAGTTCCACATTGCCACCCGCCGGAATATCCAGGCCATCGAGCGGCTGCATGCTGGCAGTCGCGCCTTCGACGCGGTTTTCGTGAATCTGAACGTCCGCTGCAATGACCGAGGTCGCCCGTAGTAGCCGGTCCGCCGCTCCGAAGTCCGAGACGGTCAGATAGACGGCTGCCTCGTCTCCGCTTGACTCCCGCGCGTACGCCCCGGAGACCACGAGGTTGGCGACACGCCCGGAGCCCGCCGCATCCTGATGGTTACCCTCGTGCTCCGCACTCGCCGATTCCTCATGTTCCGCGCCGTCCGTGCCTTCGGACGCCTCGTGACCGCCTCCCTCCGTGGACACATGGCCCTCGCCCGCCGAAGCATCGACGAGACTCACCGTAGTGAGAACCACGACAGCCATCGCCGAGGTGCCGAGGATGATCGCCGCGAGGGCCGGTCGAAGCGTGAGCCGCTCAAGGTGCGAGAGCGCAATAGCGCTGGCGCCCGTTGCGATCGAAAGCTCGAAGCCGGACGCGAGCCCATCGATAAATGTCGCGCCTTCCGTCTCTCCCGAGGCGGGGCCAAGCGGGATGCCCGCTGTCCGCGTCAACAGCCAGAGGGCCGTGATAGCCAGGTTGCCTGCTGCCCCGAGCAGGAGCGTCGCGCGCGAGGGGCGCGAGGCGACCGCCGCCGCCCAGCCAAGCTGGAGCCAGGCCGATGTGCCAAAGAAGAGCCCGTAGCCCCACCACTCCTGCCAGTGCTCGCCCAGGACCGCAAAGTGGATGACGGCCGCCCCTACCGAGAGGAGAGCGCACGCGATAGTCCCCGCGGTGCGAAGGTCAACGGGCTTCATGCGGGCGCCGCCCCCCGACCATGCCATGGTCATGACGGTCGTATCCTTTCTTCGATGAGCGCTCTGAGGTCGGCCGCGTAGTCTCCCGAGGACATGTCGGCGGGGTAGACCAGCCTTGCCTTCTGGTCCTCCGGGGTGAACGCCATGACGAAGGCTGCGTGGTTGACCGCGTAGTTGCCGCCGCCCAGGTCTGTCCTCGAGGCTGGGTTTACGCCGAGGAGGCCCTGCGCGCGGTTGATCTCTTCCCGGGTGCCGGTGAGGCCGACGACGCGCTCGTCCAGGAGGTCGAGCCAGTTACGGAGCACCTCGGGCGTGTCACGCTCCGGGTCGGTCGTGATAAACACGACGCTGACCCGTAAAGCCGTGTTCGCGGGAAGTTCATCTAGCGCCCGGGCGACCTGTGCCATGTGGGTCGGACACACATCCGGGCAGTGCGTGTAGCCGAGATACAGCAGCGTGACCTTCTCCGCCGTCTGCTCGCGCAGCCGGAACGGCAGCCCCTCGGGGTCGGTCAGCGTCAGGTCCGGCATCTCGATAGGCGGCACCTGGCGGACCCCGCGGAACGCCGGGGCCGCGGAAAAGTCGAGCTTCGCCGGTTGGTTGTCCTTCCCCGAGCCGCAAGCTGACAGCGCAGACGCGCCGGCAAGGGCAAGGGCAAACAGCAGGACGGCCACCCGGAAGGATCGTTGTCCATCCAAGTTCTTCCTCCATGAAGGGTCCCTCGCATGAGGGTCCCTCGTCGCTTCGTCAGGCGGACGCGTTCGACCTGGGAGGAGGGAACTGAGGAGCGCCCGTCCAGCCGGTCAGGCTGCGAGCTTCGGTGCGGATCTCCCGCCAGGCCGAGTTCGCGCCGAGTGCGGCAATGGCCTCAGCCAGATGTGCGACCGGGGCGACGGGCACCGCAGCCGCGTCCGCGCACGTCGAAGCGTTGGCATGACAATGCTGCTCGTGATCATGATTTGAGCGGTCGCCCGAAGGTCCGGCGTGGTGATGTGCGCTGGTGGTCTTGGCCTCGGCTAGTGGCGTACCGATGTAGGAATCGGTCCCTGGGATTTCAAGATGCAGCGACCAGTGCCCGACGAAAAGAAGTGTCGGCAATAGGGACAGCAGCAGCAGTTTTGAACCAAAGTTCAGTACGCGGGCGGACTGGAACCGCGAGGCAAACATCGGACCCCTCATCCTCGACGGTACCACACTTGTGATTCTGTTCACACAGCGCCCTCCCTTGTCAGCTGGAATGCCGCTGGCTAGTAGGGTGTTAGGTCAAGCGCAGTTCACCGGGCGGGACTCCGGCCCGCGGCGGCTTGCTGATAACTTCGGGACAGCCGACGGTCTGGCCGTGGGCGACTTCTTTCAAGCGATCGTGCTCGGGATCACGCAAGGGCTCAGCGAGTTCCTGCCGGTATCGTCGTCTGGCCATCTCATCCTCGTTTCGTGGCTCTTCGGCTGGGAAGATCAGGGCCTCGCATTCGATGTTGGCCTGCACGCCGGCACCCTCGCTGTTCTGGTCGCCTACTTCTGGAAGGACTGGTACCTGATGGCTTCCTCGGCCTTCGGCGACGTCACGCGAAGAGACGGTGCGCGCGGGCTCAGCCCTCCGACCGAGACGTTGATGCTGATCGCGATCGGCTCGATCCCAGTGGCCGCAGCCGGATTGCTCCTGGATGACTGGATCGCCGCCAACCTCCGCGAGCCCTGGCTTGTCGCAACGATGCTCGCGCTCTTCGGCGCCGTGATGCTCGCCGTTGACCGGCGGTCGCGCGACCGCCGGCCCCTCGGCCAGATCCGTCTCGCCGATGTTCTTTTCATTGGCCTCGCCCAAGCGTGCGCCCTGGTGCCGGGAGTGTCGCGCTCAGGCGCCACCATGACGGCCGGACTTGCTCGCGGCCTGGACCGGGCCGACGCGGCTCGTTTCGCATTTCTTCTCGGCACCCCCGCATTCGCGGGCGCGGCGCTGCTCGAACTCCCAGAACTCGTCTCCACGGGCGGAGATTGGGAGCTCGCGCTCGTGGGGGCCACTGTCGCCGGCCTCGTCGGGTTCGTTGCTGTGCATAGTCTGCTCGCGTTTCTTCGGCAGCGGACGCTCGTCGCCTTCGTGGCCTATCGTGTTGTGCTTGCCGGCGTCGTGTTTGCAGCGATCGCCATCCGCTAACCGGCTCTGCACGACATCGACCGATTCATCCTGCTGTAGCCGGCGAACCTGGTTTCCGATGTTGAACGGGAGGTCACAAGGTCAGGCCCGCGATGACCCGCTCATTTGACCGTGATCATCGCGCGCATCTGCGGATGGTAATCGCAGGTGATCTGGTAGGTGCCGGCGCTCGGTGGGATCCACGCGAGCATGTCATCCTTCCTCATCGCGCCCGAGACGTTCCTGCCCTCGACGGTGACGGTGTGGACCGCGGCCTCGCTGTTCTTGATGTACACCGGGCTGCCGGCCGAAACGCTCAGCTCTTCGGGTATGAATGCGAGGTTGTCCTGGTCGAGCAAGGGAGCCCCCGCCGGGATCGCGGTCACGCTCGTGGCATCCAGAATGAGCAGACCATCGCCGCCTGCGCCACTGTCGTCGTTGCTGCAGGCAACGAAGGCGGCGAGGAAGGGGAGTACGGCTGCGCTTGCTCCGCGCCACTTACGGCCCATGAATCAGGAGACTAACACGAGCCGGTCGCGGATCTGCACGAGCCCCGCCGTCGTGTGGTGCACGCTGACGCCAGGCGAGATACAGGCCGCAGCACCTGGTGGTTGGTCACCCCGCCAGCGGCGCACGCACCTCGGCCGACGGCGCGCCTCAATCCCCGCGAGCCGCAGCCTTGCCAAGGCTCCCTCCGGTGTTCCGCCCTCTCGTCAGCGCGCCTAGTCGCGCGCGGCACCGTGTCGCCAGACGCCGGGTCGTGGACGATCGCGCTCGCCGGGTCTCCCATCGCCATGTTCAATTACCAGGGAGCGTCGAGTGTTCGCCCGCGGAGTCCTCGTCACCGAACCAGCCACGATCGATGCCCGTGAACACAAGCAAGGGCAGGATCAGCGAAACGGCGGCCAGGCCCATCCCGACGATTGGGCCGCGGTTCGTTGCGAGGACGCCACCCGCCGTGGACGTGTACTGGTTGCCACTCCTGTGTGCGATAGTCCGGGCTTTGGTTTGTAGCCTGAAGCTGTTAGCCATTACCGAGACCGACGACATTGCCATAGCAGCGCCCGCGACAATCGGGTTCAGAAGCCCTGCGGCCGCGATGGGCAGGGCGACCACGTTGTACGCGAAGGCCCAGACCAGATTCTGACGGATGGTCGACAGCGTCGACCGGCTGAGGGCGATGGCCTCGGCCACCCGGGAGACATCGCCATGGAGAAGAGTGATATCTCCGGCCTCCATCGCGACGTCGGCTCCGGTGCTCATCGCGATGCCCACGTTTGCCTGCGCGAGCGCCGGTGCGTCGTTGACGCCGTCGCCGACCATCGCTACCTCGAGGCCCTCGGCTTGCAATGACCGCACCAGGTTCAGTTTGTCCTCGGGGCGGGCAGATGCAACCGGAACTCTCCCCCTGGCTTGAGGACGCGCCTGATCTCTCGAAGGCCAGCGTCAGCATCGGGCACCGAGCAGAACGTGAGCGTCGCGAGGACCGCGTCGAACGAGGCGTCCGGGAACGGCATCGCCCGCACGTCGATCGGCCGGAGGTCCATGGACCGGCCCTCCTCGCGCGCGTGCTTCAACGCCCGCTCCAGCATGGACTCGTTCGGCTCGATGCCGACGTCCTCGACATCGCTGGAGAGATAGGGCCAGTTCGAGCCGACGCCCACGCCTACTTCGAGGACCCGTCCATGAAGGTCAGCGACAGCCTCGCGGCGTAGGCGCTTGAGGCTCTTGCCCTCGTGGTGAGCCTGCCAGTCCCAGATCGCCGCGAACCATCCGTCCCGGGTCATTTCGAAGAACTTCCTTTCGCGGGCGGGCACGGCACCCGATGGCATGGGAGCCTACGCTTGCATGCTTGTCCCATCCGGGCAGAACCAGTAGGACTGCCAGTCCGAGAGTCCTGCCACTGCGAGCAACATGATGGCTGCCACCAACGACAGGCCGAGGACAAGCGCTGCTCGTTCGCTCGCTCCCACGGCAAGGCCGTGATACCGGACCTGGCGCAGTGCCTGTTCCCGTTCGGTGGTCAGGCCACATGAGCCTGGAACGGGCGCGAGGGCATCGACCTTGAACAACGCCTGGAGCAGTGGTCGATCGTCGCCCATCCCTGCCGAGGCGCGGGCGTCCGCTCGCGCCTCGCGCGCGGCCCGATGGGCGACGCCGAGCCACGATGTCCGTGGGAACCAGAGGGACCAAACGACCAGCTCAACGAGCCAGCAGCGCAGCGGATCTCGCCTCTTCACATGCGCGACTTCGTGGAGCAGCGTAGCTTCGAGCTCTGATGGCGACACTCGGCGCAGGAGCGCCGTGCTCACGTAAATCCGGGGCCGAAGCAGCCCGGCCGAGAACGCTACGGCGAGGTCCATTGCTAGAAGGCGAACCTCGACCGCCTGTCTCGCCGTCCAGAGTTCAATCTCTTCGGACCGACCGAGCATCTGTCCCTGGCGGCGAATGTCCACCAGTTCGCGCGAACCCCGCCAGATCAACCGGCCAAGCACGACTGTCGCCCAACCGGTAAGCACTGCCACCGCCCCGTAGCCGACGAGCACGAACGGGCCCCGCCTCACGCCCTGTTGGCATGCTTCCAGCAAGCGGTTCACCGGGTGACCGTCGGGCGTCATCTCGAAGGCGAGCCAGAGAGGCACAACGAGCGCCACGATCGCAGTCAGAATACCAGCCAAAGCGCCGAGCTCGATGAGACGCCCGTCGTTGCGCCAGCGGCGCCGAATCGATTCCGACCATGCCCACAACTGGAGGCTCATTTCACGCATGTCGTTCCCGTCCTTGTGCAGGGCTCCTGGTCCTTATTGTTAGGGTCGATGCGAGCATTGCACTGCTCGCCCGGGATACACGCTTCGTCAGTCACCGAGTCTATCTGCTTTCGAACGGTCGTATCATCTTCCGCGCCGAACGAGATAAGGACCCGGTCGAGATCCCCCAGGTCCTTGAACATCAGGGAGTCGATCCGAACGCCGTTTACGAAGAACTTCAGTGTCTCGGTGCCGGCGTTGCAAAGCTTCTCGCCGCCACCGAGCGTGAGGCAGGTGTCGTCGACGGCCATGCCGAGGGAAGTGAGGAACTCGTCCCAGGTGGTCTGCTCGCGGTGGATGTGGACCACATTCGTCCTGGGCGCGTGGATGTGGACGTTCTTGCTCAGGTCCTTCGCTTCGATGGACAGGAACTCAGGCCCGTTGAAATCGAGCCGCTGGCCGCGCACATAGACGGCGAAGTCCGCGTGATCGTGGGTCTCCTGGCGCAGCTCCCCGTCCGCGGTGAAGACGGGTGCGTTCGCAGAGACTCCATCCGCGCTGTCGTTGCTGTCGTCGAATATGCCGCGAGCGAGGAAGCCACCGACAAGGCCGGCTGCAAGCAACACTGGGGCCAGGAAGAGTGCGGCTCGGGGTAGCGCGAGGCCTCGCCCCACCTCCATCGCGGGTGGTTGCAGAGGGGGGCGCGCTTGTGGGTTCTTACGTCGGCTGCTGGCCATCGACATCTTCCTTGTTATGGCCCTCGGCCGGGTTGGATTCTTGGTTGAGAAGGCGAGCGACAATCACCCGTTGTTCCGGGGAGAGGTTGCGCACGAACCCCATCAGCGCCGGCGCTCCGTACTTTTCGAGCGCTTCTCGGACGGCCCGACCGCCGAGCTCACCCGCGATCTCACCCTGGTCCCGCGCCTCGTAGAGGTAGGCCTTGCCTTGGCGTTGCCGGAAAAGGTAGCCCTTCTCCCACAGCCTGGTCATGACCGTCATCACCGTGGTGTACGCCAATGGCCGGCCCTCGCGGGCGAGCTGCTCCGCGGTCTCCGCCACGCTCGAGCGGCCGCTGGCACGGAGCGCCAAGAAAACCTGGCGTTCGAGGTCACCGAGGGAGTCGCCGATGTCGGGTTCGTTCGTCGTCATGGTCAGAGCACCACCGTGAAGCCTTGGAAGTAGCGGAAGATGTCGATCAGCGCGCCGGTGAAGATCAGGATGCCCATCCCGACCATGACCCCGCCTGAGACGCGTTCGACGGCAACGTAGTGCCGCACAAGAAACTGGCGCAGCCGTGCGAGGCGCTCGAAGGCCAGGGCGGCGCCAAGATGCGGCAATGCCATGCCGAGTGCGAACGCCGAGAGCAGAGCAACCCCCTGCCAGAAGTCGCCGAAGACGAGCACGCTGGTGAGGATGGCGCCGAGCACGGGGCCTATGCAGGGCGTCCAGGCCACGGAGTAGGTTGCTCCGACGACGAACGAGCGCGTGTAGCCCGGGGCGGAGCCACTCGCGAGGCGCAGCTCGAACGAACGCTGGAGTGCGGGCACGCGCAGCACGCCCATCTGGACGAGCCCGAACGCGATGACGACGGTGCCGCCGATCTTCCAGAGCTCCGACCGGACGTCGGTTAGCGCGTAGCCCGCCAGGCTGAGTCCTGCGCCGATCGCGACGAACACGAACGAGAAGCCAAGGACGTAGAGGACGGCGTGTATCAGCCGTGCACGCCTCGAGTGCGCCTCTACTTCAACCCCGGCAAGGTGGGCGAGAAAGGCCGGTGTCATTGCGAGGCAGCAGGGGGAGAGGCTGTTCACCATGCCCGCGACGAACGCCAGGGTCAGCCCCGGAGCGGCGCGGTCGAAGCTTAGCATCCAGTCCATCACCGGCATGCCTCCGGCTCATGCCCACCAGCCTGGATCCCGGCGACGATACACCTGGCAACGTCAGGGCGAAGTTGGCCGATGCGGTGATCACGGATGATGCCCTCCCCGTCGAGAAAAAAAGTCTCGGGGAGGCCGGTGAGCTTGTAGGAACCTGTTACTTCTCCCGTGTTATCGAGGGGAAGGACGTAATTGATGCCGAAGTTCGTTGCGAAGGCTCGTGCGGTGTCGGCGGGCTCGGAGTAGTTAACTCCCACGATCTGCACCTGATCTCCCCATTCGGACTGCAGCTGGATGAGATCCGGAGTCTCCTTCCGGCAGGGGACGCACCAGGTCGCCCAGAAGTTCACGAGGACTGGCCGGCCGCGGAAGTTGTCGAGGCGGATCACCTGTCCGTCGGCATCGAGAAGCTGGAAGCCTGGCGCGCGCTCGCCCAGCTTTGGCTTGCCTCCTCCGGACGACCCAAGCTCGATGGGAGAGTAAGAGCCCGGCGCAAAGACTGGCCCAGCAGCGGGCGTCGACTCACGCTCGCGGATCAACTGCACCAGCACAATAGCGACGACAACCGCGGCGATCGCCGCTACCGGGATGACCAGGTCACGGAACGGATCCCGCCCGGCGCGCTTCCTAACTGCCGTGCGTTCTACCGGCTCGGGCGCAGGCTGATCATCCGTGTCGTCGGGTTCGGCGGCCACCCCTAGCCGGGTCCCCATGTCGTGCCCCCGTCAACGCTGCGGAAGACATGGCCGGCGCGGTCGGCTTGCACGGCAACGACAGTCACGTCGAGCGGGTTGGCGGGACTAACGGCCGACACCATCACCTCCCCCCCACCCGGGACCGCTCGGGCCGACCAGCTCTTCCCTCCATCGGTCGACGCGAACAGCCCGCCATCCGTTCCAGCGTAGACCGTGTTCGGGTCGGTCGCGGACGTGGCGACTGCGAGCACGCTCCCTGTGAGCCGTCCCGTACCTTTGAACGTCGCGCCTGCGTCATCACTGCGAAGGACGCCGCCTTGCACGCTGGCGACGTAGACCACGTCGCCAGCCGACGCGCTGACCTGGATGACATCCGCCGGATACGCACCCGTCCCGGCCTTTGACCAAGTTTCGCCGCCGTCCTCGCTGCGATAGAAACCGTAGCGGACGACGTTCGCGTACAGGCGGCCCGCCTTGTCCGGCGCTACCGCCATGCCGTGTATGTCGCGGCCGGGCAGGTCAGGCTTGAGCGACTTCCAGGTCTGGCCACCGTCGGTGCTCTTGAAGAACGTGTCGTGCCCGGCGGCGTAGACGACATTCGGTTCGGCCCCCGAGATGCCCATCCCCATGGCGTCGTCGGTTTCGCCCGTAAGGTTCGTCTTGCTCCAGGTACGCCCCCCGTCGGTGCTACGGAGGACGCCGCCATGATGGCCGTAAAGGATAAGATTCGGGTCCGCCGGGCCGACCGCCATCGAGTGAAAATCGTTCGTCTTGATCTGCGAAAGTTCGCCACCGATGCCGCTGCCCGCAGCCGCATTGTTTGCGGGCTGTCCAGCATCCGTTGCCCCGTCGGAGCCCCCCGCGAGGCGGACCAGCGCAAAGATCACGATGGCAGCCACCCCGACCGCTGCGACGCCGCCCCAGAGCAACCAACCAGAACGCCTCGCTGGCCGTTGTACCTGCCGGTTCACCGCCCGGCGCTGCGCGTTCGTGCGCGCTCGGGGACGTCCCGTGCTCACGATGAGGCCGCTCGCGGTGAAGTCGAAGGCGTCCCCGAGCCGGTGTCGTCACTTGTGTCAGGACGCGAAGAGAGCTCTCGTTCCAGCTGCCGCTCCTCATCTTTCACGGCCGCAAGGCGCGTTCGAAGGGACTCAACCGACGGATCCGGCGACGCTGAAAGTTCGGCGTTCTGGTTCTTCGAGCCCATGCCCCTCATCGCGAACAACATGACCACCATCGAAAGGGGACAGGCCGCCAGCAGGAGCAGCGGCAGCACGGCCAGCGCCGCCTGTGGGGCGAAAATGAGAACGCCGGCCGCGACAGCGCCGAGGCCGACAAGCACCTTCCAGTTGAAACACATCCCGAACATGGACTTCATCGCACGCCTCCGAGGCCATATACTACACTAACCGTAGTAATGGGCGAGGAGCAGTGTCGATGCGCTCAGCGCAGATGAGGCGCCACCACCAAGCTTCCGCAGGTCGGCCGGACGACGGCCACCGTGACGGCACTGCGGTCGGCGTCCTCGATCTCTCCCGGTTGGATGCAGCCGCCTCTATTCGCGGAGGGCGTGCTCTTGGTTGAACGCAGATCTCTGGGTATGGCCGTCCTACTGGCTCTTCTCGCCGTTGCGCTGCCGCTAGTGTTGTCGTCCTGCGCCGGAGGGGACGATGGACCAACGGAGCTGCAGCTATCCGGCCCCTCTGACTTCCGCGGCGTGCGCCAGTTGCCGCCAATCGCCCTTCCGGACGTCACGCTTATCGACACGGACGGCAAGCGATACCCTCTCCGCGAGCGTGCCGCCGGAAAGGTGACGCTCCTTTACCTGGGGTACACCCACTGCCCCGATGTCTGCCCCACCCACATGGCCCAGATCGCGCACGCTTTGAGGGAGGTATCGCCTGAAACGGCCGCTCAGGTGCTCGTGGTCTTCATCACGACTGACCCCGAGCGCGACACGTCAGCCGTCCTGCGCGATTGGTTGGACCGGTTCGACTCCAGCTTCGTAGGCCTCACCGGCACCCAGAAGCAGCTCGACGGCGTTCAGACCTCGCTGAACGCCAACCCGGCTTCAAAGACGGATCTCGGTGGTGGCCATTATTCGGTAGACCACCTCGCCTACGTCATCGCGTTCACGCCCGAGCGGCAGGACGCCCGGCTTGTGTACCCGGCGGACATGTCGTGGGAAGACTACGCGGCAGACCTTCGCACAATGATCGAGAAGGGGAAACGGCCCTGATGACCACCGCGATCTGGCCGATCACCCACCATCGCGGGCCGGTGATGCTGCGGGAGCCGGTCCTCATTACCTGTGCGTTGCTATCGACGGGTGCCGCCGTAATTCATTTCGCCGTGTTGGGCGAGCACTGGCGGGAATGGTGGGGCTACGGTCTGTTCTTCGGAGTCGCGGCGTGGCTCCAACTTGCATGGGCAGCCGTGGTCGTCGCGCGCCCATCATCGAAGCTCCTGGTCGCCGGCGCGGCCGGCAGCTTCGCTATCGCCCTGCTCTCGTTGGTGACCCGGACGGGCGGTGTCCCCGCCGGGCCCGCCTCGGGCGAGACGGCGGCTGCGACGTTCTCCGATGTGCTCGCCACGGCGTTCGAAGTGACGCTCGGGATGGCCGCGTTCGCGCTCGCCGGACTGCGCGTGCAATAGGTGAGCGTCAGACGCGGGATCGCCGGCGCCGGCCTTCTCGCGGTGGCAGCCGCTGTGGTTGCGCTGACCACCGCCAGCCTCGTCGATGCGTCGTCTGGTGGCGGCCACGGTGGCGAGGAAGGCACCGGGACCACTCACGAACACGGAGCGGACCAGCCCCGACGCTTGTGGCTGGCCTCTCGCCCGCTTCGGTGGCTCCTGCTGGCCGGGGAAACGGCAGGCCCGGAGGAAGCACGGGCGCGTCCCGCGATGCCGTGAGCTGGTTCCGCGACCCATGGGCGGGAGCTCGCCCTTCAGTAGCGAGCGATACTTCGAGCGTCCCACAGGCTGACGCCGCCACCAGGGCGTCGCCGCGCGCCCGCCTTCCGCACTTGCCTTCGAGCGCAGCGTCTCTCTCAGGACGACCCATCCGGCGCCCCGTTCTCTGGGGCCGGGGCGAGCAGATCGCGGGCGAACTCCCACGCTTGCGCCACAGACATCGCAACGGTGACCGCTTGCGGAGTCGCCTGAGCCCAGCGCTGGTACTCGGCGTCCGACGGGAACGCGTTCACGTACGGGCAAAGCGTCTCGAAGACGTTCTCGCCTTCGTCGTTGCGCAAGCCAAACGACACGACCGCCGACCGTGGCTCCGCAGTGACGCCGTGCCTCCCGATTTCGAGCCTCACAACATCGCCGCTCAGGGGGCTGACCGATCGCACGGACGCACTCGCCCCTTCGAGGCCCGCAAGTAGCAGGGTATCCAGGACACAGTGGGTCTGCCGCGGAGTGCCCGTCATCGTGATCTCGTGCTCTGAGTGAACCCCACAGCACGACTGCGCGGAGTCGCAATACAGTCGCGACGGATCGACGACGCTGCGGTGCCGGCCACGGGCGGCGACGTAGTCCCCGAGCGTCGCCGGGACCGTCTGCAGCCCCTGCACAAGCCGGAGCCGTTGGCCGAGGTCGGCGGGGAGGGGGATCGTCGCGTAGGTCGTCATTGCTTCACCTCCTGTGTTATGGACTTCTCATGACGCAAGCCACGAGCGCCAGCATCGGGCGTCGAGCAGGAAGCTCCACGGCCCCTCAGGCGCAGGACTATGAGGGCCGCGGCCACCGGGCCGGCCGCTACGATGGCCAGAACCCAGGGGATCCCGAGTAGTCCAAAGACGCCCGAGAACGCGCGGCCGCGATCAGCGCCGCGGCGAGCGGGATGAGTAAACACGGGATGCACGTCATCACGACAGCCAGCGGGACGAACCGGGATCTGTTCATGCTCACCTTTTCCTCATCAGCCGATGCAGCAGGTCATCACGGAGATGTCCCGCGTGAAGGCCTGCGCGGCGAGCTTGATCGCCTCCGAGTACGTCGGGAAGACGTGCACGGTGTCGATAATGTCGTAGATGGTGAGGCCGTGCCGGATCGCCAACGTGGCCTCGTGGATGATTTCGGCGGCGTTGGTGCCGCAGGCGTAGGCGCCGCGGATGCGGTTGTCGCGGTCGACCGTCAACTTCACTGCGCCCACTGTGTCCTTGACGGCCATCGCTTTCGGCACCTGGGAATAGTGGACGGTGCGGCAGTTGCAGTAGCCGGTGCGACTCATCGACTCGAATTCTGTCAGGCCGACGCCGGCGAGCTGCGGTGAGGTGAAGACGGCCCAGGGGACGGCATCGTAGTTCAAGGAACCGCGCCGGCCTTCGAGCGCGTTGGCAGCGGCCAGGGCCCCTTCTTTGGCAGCCACGGTCTCCAGGGGCATGCGCCCGGTCACGTCCCCGGCGGCCCAGAGGCTGTCGCCTGCCTCGTACCAGTTCGTCGTCTCGACGAATCCCGCCCTAGTAACCTGGCCGCCCGCGTTCTCAAGGCCCAACTCCTCGGTGTTGGCACGAATGCCGGTGGCGACCAGGATGGCGTCAGCCTCGAAACAGTCGCTCGCCTGCGGTCCGCACACGATGGTCTTCGACGGTCCGGGCTGGACCCGTTCGATGCGCATGCCGGTCCGGATTTCGATCCCTTCGGCTTCGAGGGCCTCCCGCAGGACGGCCGCGATCTCCGGCTCTGCTTTCGGGATTATCTGCGGCAATGCTTCCAGCACAGTCACCTGGGAACCGAAGCGGGCGAACACCTGGGCGAATTCGAGGCCAAGCGGGCCTCCCCCGATCACGACGAGCTTCCCGGGAGCCTCATCGAGTTGGAGCGCTTCAACGTTCGTGAGGTAGCCAGCTTCCTGGAGGCCGGGTATCGGCGGGATGCTGGCTCGGCTGCCCGTGGCGACCAGGATGTGATGGCCTTCGATCACCTCGCCGCCGACGTCGACCTTCCCCAGCGCGACGATGCGGCCCCGGCCTTCCCGAAGGTCCACGTGCTCAAGAGATTCAAGCACCTGCTCGTAGTTACGCCGCCGGAGCCCCTCGACCAATGCGTCTTTCTCGTTGCGAGCGGCTCTGACCGAGAACTGACCGTTCAACCTCGCAAGGGGGACCGAATCGAACGCCGAGTGGCGGGTCGCCTCGAGCGCGTCGGCGATCCCGAGCAGGTGCTTGGAAGGCACGCAGCCGACGTTTACGCAGGTGCCGCCGATCGGCAGCCCTGCGTTGACCATCAACGCGCTCGCTCCAAGGTCGTTCGCCTTCGTGGCGGCAGCGAATGCCGCTGCCCCGCCCCCGACGATGATCAGGTCGTACTTGTCCACTGGCCCCTCCACTTGCGGCTGCCGTCAGGCGTACCCTAGAGCTTGGAGCAGCTCCAATGTCAACATGTTTGGGGTTTGGGGGAACATATGGATGGCCTAACGGTGTTCGGCGCTGCGGCGGTCGCGGCGATGCTCGTGTTCTACGCGCTCGAGCGACGGGGGCGGGTGTTCTTGCTCGCGTTCGCCGGGGCCTGCGTTGCGTCTTCGTTTTACGGCTTCCTCGCGGGCACGTGGCCGTTCGGGGTGATCGAGGCCGTCTGGGCGGGCGTAGCGGCGAGGCGCTGGGCGACTACGAAAGCTGGCGCCGCCAATGCGTGGGCACGTGGGTCATGAACATCCAGGAAGCTGCCGCAGAGAGCGGTCTTTCGCCGGACACGATCCGCTTTTACGAGCGCAAGGGCGTCCTCCCGCGCCCGCCTCGGCAGACCAACGGCTACCGGAACTACACGCCCGACCACGTGCGCACGCTTCGCCTGGCGAAGGGCTTGAGGCACCTCGCAGTTCCGCTTGAGTCGGTCGCGCCTATGATTGCCGTCGCGCACAGCGGAACCTGTGGCGAAGTTCGCGGCGACCTGACCGACGCGCTGAGCGAAGCGCTGGCCGAGACCGATCGGCGGCTCAACGATCTCGTCCACATCCGCGACCACCTGGAACTCATCCTGGCGGGCCTCACCGCGATGCATCTGGCGGACACCACGGTTCCGGGCATGGCCCCGTGCGAGTGCATTCGGTTGGTGAGTGCTGCGGCGGAATAACGATGCTGCGAGGAAGTTGCATCGGCGCCGGAGTCGGGCCGGTCCTCATGCGCCCACCTGCACCTTTCAGGATCAACTCGCGTTCGGTTGCAGGATGAACCGATGAAACGGTTGGTGCACCGCATCCAAAATCCGCGCGGGCGCGAGTGCGGCTGCCGTCCGGTGTGCTGGTGTAAGCGAACGAGGCTCGGACGTGCGCTCCGTTGGTATTTCCCCTAGAGCCACATGTCCGTCGAACCCGAATGGAAGGCCGCGAAGGATCGGAGGTAGGGGCTCGATCGCGCCAGGTTAGCCCGTGGATCGAGCGGTACGCCGATCCGAGTGGGGGTTACCTAATCCATCTCGGTACCACTCAAAACGACATATCAGTTGCACTCCAATTCCGTTCCAAGCGGCCCGTCCCTTACCTGACGTTGACCTGCACAAACCTGGACCAAGTGGGCAGCCAGCCCCGTGCCAACGAATTACCCGCCCGGCCATGGCGCCGCGCGAGCCGCCGAACGCCGGTCCGAGCAGTATGCGGGCGAGAGTCTACTTAGCTTCCGCGCTGGCTAGCGTATCGCCATGCACCCACTGCTCAGCGCCTCTCGCTGGCCCATTGAGGGTCGAACTGCGATCTGGCCCGTTGGAACGAAACAGGAACAGAACGCCTCGAATTGGAACGGTCCGGCGGGGATCTTGGAACAGGATTGGAGTGGCCAGCGCTAGGCTGGCCTCCAGAAATCGCGACTTGCCGGTGTTGCCAGACCGAACTACCGGTACGGAAAGCCCATCCGTGGTGTCAGCAAGGATCTCTCCGCAAGGAAAACGAGCTCGCTCTCCACGCTGAAGTCGAACCAGGGCAAGCAACCGAAGGAATCCAGTAGGAAGAAGAACCAGCCAACGAGATCAATCTACCAGTCAGCCAGATCTGCACCGAAAGGAGAACGGCAGCCCATCAAGCGATAGCCCAACCACATCCGAATCCATCCGCTTATCGACCCGGCCGTAACCCGCCGCTCATAGCGACAGACCCCGGCCCTGCAGTGCCCTTCCCGGTCATTGGCCGCGTTGAGGTCCTGCTCCAACGAAAGCCTCACACGATCCTGCTTCTCTTCGAGAGGAAGGAACCCGTGCGGGGCTTTCCGCGCGTCCACCAGATCCCCCGAAAGGAGAAGCCATGTCATCGAGACCCTACCGGGTGCGGGAAGAGGGATGGCTCATGCGCCACATCCGGCTCGCGGCCATCGTCATCGCAGTCTGCTCAACGGTGCTCGTCGCCGTGAAGAGCTGGCCGTTCTAACAGGCCAAAGGAGGAACCACATGGCCACACGACGCCGGTCCAGGAAGCAGCAGTGCCTGCTCTGTCGCTGGACCATCGCCTGCCGGAGACAGACCCGGCGCATCCTCGTCGCCGGCGCTCGCAAAGTGCGACAGACCTGGCATCGCATCCGCAGCGGGCGCCCCACCGTCATCGCCGACGCTCCCCGCCCTGAGGCGTGGCAGCTCCGGCGGCTGATCCGGCGGACAGCCCGCAGCTATGCCAAAGCCCTCGGCGTCGGACTCCCGACCGGGCTCGCCATCATCGTCCAGCGCGTCGTCTTCGACGGCAGGCAGGTCAACGGCCTGCTCACCGCCTACCAGCAAGGCGACCAGAAGCGCTACGTCATCCAGCTCGCGCTGTCGGTAAACGGGCGCGAAGTCAGCGACGGGGAGCTGATCGTGGCACTCCGTCACGAACTGTCAGCCGTCTTCGCCGACGCGATCGGTAAGCCGGTGCTCAGCGTCGCCCTGGACCTTGAACGAGGTCTGCCAGTTCAAAGCGGCGGCTCCATCGTGGAGCTGAGGCCCCAGCCCAGCGCGGCCGCCAACGGCCGCGGCCAGGACACCGATCCCTTCGCGCTGTCGAGGGTGACCGACTATCAGGAAGGAGAAGCATCGTGAGCCAGTCCATCGTCCTTCGGGACCTCGCCGCGCTCGCCCGATACCAGGACGAGTTCGCGAGCGATCCGGAGCCAACCATCACGACCTCGGTGGCCATGCCACCACCAGCCCTCGACGACCAGCCCGACCAGCTCGTGCAGGCCATTCTGCGGTCAGCGCGCGAGCTGCAACGGCTCAGCGAGCAGGATGGCGCCGCCCGTCGAGAGGCCGAGACGGTCCTCGAACAGCACCGCCGGCTCAGGGATGAGGCCGGCCGCTATCGGCAGATCGACCGCGACGCGCGAGAAGTCGTGGACGGAGCGCTCAAGGTCGTCGCTACCGCGTTCCTTCCCCGGAGCCAGGCAGAGGCTGACCAACTCGTGGCCACCGCGTCGGCGGTCGCGACCGTCGCCGCCAACCGGCTCAAGGCTATCGAGACGGAGCTGGCCGAGCTGGAGGAGCGGGAAGACCTCTCGCGGCTGCTCGCCATCGAGCGGACAGAGCGGGAGGCGCGTCAGCGCGAAGAGCAGGCCCTCGCCGCGATCGAGCGTGCGAAGGCGCTGGCATCGGAGCACAAATATAACGAGGCCCTCAGGCTGCTGGGTTCTGCGGTCAAACTGAATCCCAACATGCCCGGTCTGGCCTCGTCTCATGACACCATCCGGCGGCAGGCGCACGCTGTCAAGACCCTCGAGGTCGAGCGCGCGCTTGCCGAAGCAAGGCGGCTTCACCGCCGCGAACCTGCCCAGGCTGCGGAGATTCTCGGCGCGCTCGACATGTCCGGGATGCCCTCTGTCCTCGTACGCGATGTCTACGGCTGCTGGCTCCAGTCGTGCCGCAGGCTCGGTCTCGTGGATGCGGTCCACTACAGCCCCGGCACCGGCAAGGGAGCGATGCTCGTCCGCGACAGCGGGTGCGACACTCGTCTAAAGGTCGTCAGCGCCATCGGGCTTCCGAGCTGGACGCCGGGCCGGACCTTCGCGGTGAGGGCGCTCAAGGGCGCCCGTCCCCTCGCTGCCTGAACGGCATTTCCGTCGCGGGTTCCCTGGGGCGGTCCCCTTCGGGGGGCGGCCCCTTCCCGCGGCGGAGTGTGTCCCGATGCATGACACCGATGCGATCCGCCGCGGCCACCCCATCGCTGATGTGGCCGTCGCGTCCGGACTCGAACTCCGCCAGACAGGCGGGAGGCTCACCGCGGTCTGTCCCTTCCACGGGGACGGCCGCCCCAGCCTCGTCATCTATCCCGCGAGCCAGAGCTACTACTGCTTCGGCTGCGGAGCCGGGGGCGACGTGATTGACTTCATGAGCCGCCTGCACAGGGTGGACTTCAGGGAAGCGGTCGCGCTGCTGGCTGGATCTCAGGTGCCCACGATGCCGGCAGGTGCCCCACACCCACCTAACGTGGCGGTTCCCGAGGTCGATCGGATGAAGGCCGCGCCGATCATCGAAACGGCCGCCGCTTTCTACGAGGAGGCGGTCTGGTCGCGACCGGAGGTGCTGGACTACCTCGCGTCACGCGGCATCCACGAAGGGACGGTACGGCGCTTCCGGCTGGGCTTCGGCATACCGGGCCTGGTCGCCGAGCTTCGCGACCGGAACCTCGACATCGAGACCGCACACCAGCTCGGCCTGCTGGACGGCGACCGCGAGTGCTTCGCCGGGCGGACCATCATCCCCGAGCTCGTCGACGGCCGGGCGACCTGGCTCACCGGACGACGCCTCACCGACCGCGAGCCGCGATACCTCAACCTTCGCTTCCCAAAGCCACTCCTCGGTCTGGCGAGCGCGAAGGGCGAGGCGGTGGTCGTGACCGAAGGGCCCTTCGACTGGCTCACTGCCGTCGAGTGGGGCTTCTGGGCCGTCGCCCTGCTCGGGACTCGCGTCCCCGGCAAGGTGGCGCAGTCACTGGAGCGTTTCGAGGATGTCTATCTCGTCCTCGATCCGGACGAGGCCGGGCGGGAGGCGACCAAGGAGCTTCACGAGCGCCTTGGTGATCGCGCTGTCCCGGTCGCACTCCCACCGGGGGTGTCCGACCTCAACGGCCTGGGCCTCCGTCCCGATGGGCGCAGCATCTTCGCCCGCTGCATCCTTCAGGCGGGCCACGAAGCCCGCGCTGCCAGGCAACGGGCCGCATGAGCAGCCCGTCAAACGGCGGCCTGCCGCAGGAGGTTCTCGACCTTCTCGCGCAGCCGCTCGACCTCGCGCTCGTCCGCGAGCGCGCACGAGATGATGGCAGCGTCTTCGCCTACCTCGAAGGCCAGGCCATCATCGACCAGGCCAACCGCATCTTCGGCTACGGAGGCTGGGGCGCCGAGCTGATCGGCGAACCCAAATACCAGGCTGCTGAAGTCGTCGATCAGAGCAGTGGCGAGCTGCTGGCACACGGCATGTACACCGTCGCCGTGCGGGTGACCGTCAACGGTTGCCTGCCGAAGAGTGATGTCGGCTGTGGTTTCGTCACCGAACGAACGCTTGAGGCGCACGCCAACGCCACGAAGGCGGCAACGACCGATGGCATCAAGCGAGCGTTCCGGCAGTTCGGCCAGCAGTTCGGGAACAGCCTGAACGACCGCCGTCCGGGCACCCTCGCGAGCCCGGCGAAGTTGGACGACATGCGCCAGCGCGTCGTCACGCTCTCGGGAAGGCTCGGGGTCGATGAAGCTCGCACGCGCTCCTGGTTCCAGGAGCGGTGTGGGCTGGACCTCGATGACGCTGTGGAGCGCGAACTCTCCAGCGCCATCAAGGCGCTCGCGAGCGAGCTGAACGAGCGCGGAGCGCAGCGACGGAAGGCGGCCTGAGGTGGGCTTCCTTCGCCGCCAGCCGGTGCGGGTCATCGAAACCCGTTCCGGCACACGCCAGCTTCTCCAGGTGCGACAGGCCATCCCTGCTCTGCCCGGCTGGCGCACTTACGCGGTCACCGCTCTTGGCCCGCGCCGAGATGACGAGCCGCTACACCTGACCGTCTACGACCGCATCGACGAGTTGCCCGATGGGCCGCTCGCCGCATAAGCCGGCGGCGCAGTTCCTACAGGAGGGTGGCGATGCCGCCCTCCTCCACCTCGTTGAGGAGAACCTCCGCTTCCTTGCCGAGCTGCGCTCCAACGGTCGCGCCGTCGCTCGCGGCGGTCCGCTCGGGCGTTGCGTGTCCCGGCCGGCGGACATCTACGAGCTCGTGCGACCGGAAATGGAGCACCTCCTCCAGGAGCAGGTGCGGGTGATTCTTCTCGACACCCGTTGCCGCGTCCTCGACGTGGTCCTCGTTTACCAGGGCAACGTCAGCTCGGTGAACTTCCGCGCAGCGGAGGTGCTCCGCGAAGCGGTCATCACCAATGCGCCTTCGGTGGTACTCGTCCACAACCATCCCTCGGGCGACCCCGAGCCAAGTCCGCCCGACATCGCGCTCACGAAAGAGCTCGTGAAGGCGGGAGAGATCCTGGGCATCGAGGTCGCCGACCACGTGATCGTCGGCCGCGACGCCTTTGTAAGCCTCAAGGAATGGAGGCTCCTGGGATGACGCTCGGACGCAGCTAACCCGCACTCGACGCCGCGCAGCAACGCGGGAAGGCGCCCTGATGCCGCGGTACTACGTCCCCGAGGTCTCCCTGATACACGAACGCCCGTCCAATGCAGGGCGGGTGTTTCGCTTTTCGGCACCCAGCCCGCTTCTCACTACCTGAGAACCGGATATCCACCACCGACCGCCCGGCAACCACGCCGGGCCCTTTCTGTCTGGAGGACATCAAATGGCACACAACCTCGAAATCACCAACGGCAAGGCATCCTTCGCCTACGCCGGACGCCCTGGCTGGCACGGCCTCGGCCAGGCCATTCCCCCGGGAATGGAGGACTCCGAGACCGTCAGCGAACTCGCCGGTCTCAACCGCGCCGTCGCGCTGGTCCCGCTCTACACCATGGTCGGCGGCGAGCCCGTCGCCGTGCCGGAGAAGTTCGCGACGGCGTACGCCGACACCGGCTTCGTCCTCGGCGTGGTCGGCACCCGATATACCGTCGTCCAGAACGTGACCGCCTTCAGGGCCATCGACCGTTGGCTCGCAGATGGCCGCGTGAAGTACGAGACGGCGGGCGCGCTCGACGAAGGCCGGAAGGTCTTCATCCTCGTCCGCATCGGCGAGGACTTCACGATCGCGGGCACGGACCGGGTGACGCCCTACGCCCTCGTCACCAACAGCCACGATGGCTCGAGCGGCCTGGGCGTGAAGCTCGTCTCCACCCGCGTGGTCTGCCAGAACACGCTCAACGTCTCCCTCCGAGAGAAGGGCGAGCGGATCGGCATCCGGCACACGGCCTCGGCCGAGGCGAACATCGAGTCCGCTGCCCAGGCGCTCGGGCTGGTGTCCCGGCAGCAGGCGGAGATGATGCAGCGCTTCCAACAGCTCGCCCAGATGAACGCCGGCCAGACGCTGGTCGAACAGGTGGTGGAGCTGGTCGCGCCGAACCCGGCAAAGGTCGAAGTCAGCCTCACGGAGCGCCAGCGCAACCGCGCCATCCGGCGTCACGACAGCTTCATGACCTTCCTGCAGCACGCGGAGAACCTGCCGACGATCGTGAGCGCCGGTGGCATCGAGAACCGTTGGGGACTCTTCAACGCCACAACGGAGTGGATGGAGTGGGTCGACCCCACGAAGAGCACGCAGCTCCTCGAACGCCGCATGGTCGGCTCGCTTGAAGGGACCGTGTCCGATGGCCGGCAGCGCGTCTACGACCTCGTCGCGGCGGTCTGAAACCGCGACGCTGAACACGGTCGTGCTCAGGCTCACCTTCGCCGGCGAAGTGTCGGCGGAGTCGGTCATCCAGCACCTGCTGGAGACCTTCAACGACGACGGCTCCCTCGTCGACACTTTCGCTGTCCCATCGACTAACACGACCGGCCGCTAGCGACCGGTCCTTCACACCAGCACGAAGCAGAGAAGCCCGGCCACAGCCGGGCTTTCTGCCCTGCTGCGCTTCACGCCCTCCAAACAACCAAGGAGGCACAGCATGAGCAACCACACCTACGAAGCGAGCCCCTACCTGACGGGGCCTGCCTATATCTACATCACGTCGGCGGACGGCCTGCCGTCTCCCCAGCAGGCGGGCGATGACTCCGACGCTATCGCCCGCGTGAAGCTGTTCGACCCGAACGGCGCCTGGACGTGGTACGTCGCCGGATACGACCCGGAGACCCGCATCGCCTGGGGCCTGGTCGATGGCTTCGAGCAGGAATACGGAAGCATCGACATGGCCGAGCTGGTCGCCGTCCGCGGCGCGCTCGGTCTGCCGGTCGAGCGCGACCTCTACTGGCGGCCACGTCCGCTGGCGGAGTGCCTGCGGTGATCGCGACTCCCTACCCGCCCGGCGAAGGGCCGGTCTTCCGCTGCGGCCGGCAAGGCGCGGGCGGCATCTCGTGCGACTGGCTCGGCTTCCCGGCCGAGTCGGACCGTTGCCCGTTCCATCTGCAGCACGGCCGGCATCGCTACGAGGCGGCGAACTTCAACCCCCGGAGCTTCCAGCCGCTCTGGAACTACGCCAGCAGCTGCGGGTTCTGGCTCTACCCGTCCGACTTCATGGCGATGGCGTGCCGTGCCTGGATCATTGACGGGGCGGAGGTCGTGATCTTCGCCTACAAGTACCGCGAGTCGCGTAACTACCTGCACCTGGACGACCACGGCTACTCGGCCTGGACGAACGGGGTGAACCCCGAACCGCTTCCAGCTACGCGTGCTATCGAACACGCGACGGGGTTGGGCCATCGTCACGATGATGGATGTCTCAGCGGCTCTCGCGTCGTGACCATCGAACGACGGCGGAAGGCGGGATAGCGATGAGCTCGCCCACTCCTGAACGTCGCAATATCGACGCGGCGCGCGAGGTCGTCCTGCGTTTCCGGGCGCTGACCGGTATCGGCGACGACCCGAACCCGGTCGCTGCCTGGACCGACACGCTCGCCGAGCTGATCGCCGCGCTCCACCACCTCGCCGACCAGGAGATCGGCGAGTACGGATTCGACATCTGCATCGACCGCGCGGCCTTCAACTACGCCTACGCCCTCCGTCCCGATGAGGGGGACGGGGCTCGATGACCGGGCCCATCGTCCTTCTTGTCCCGCACGGCGAGGATGGGCACTTCGAGACCCGTCTCTGCCCCGAGTGCAGGGCGTTCCTCGACGAGCTCGAGTATCTGGACCGCCAGATGCTCGGCCTCTGTGCCCGCGGTCTGGCCCAGGTCGTGAGCACCGACCACCGCGGTGAGCGGAGCTACCAGCTCACTCCCGCTGGCCGCCGCTGGCTTGAACGCCAAAAGCCACGTCACGGCGAGAGCCGCTAAACGAGGGAGCGGGATCGAACCGGAGAGTTCGATCCGCTCCTTCCTCGCACACCTGTGACCAACCACCCAACACCCGCCAGCCTCGGCGGCCAACTCTCGCTCTTCCAGGACGAGGGTACGCTGCCGGTACCCGGCTGGCGTGGCAAGACACCACCGGAGATGCGAGCGGAGGCGCCCGGGGGCTACCGGCTCGACCTCTCCGGCGACGAGCCGCTCTACGTCATCGATGACGACCAACCGCCACCTGAGTCGGACGAGCGTTTCGACGAAGACCTGGAGGGGGAGGGCGGATCCGGTATTCACCTTGATGGCGACATCGAGGCCGATGGCGACGACGACGTCAGCCCTGACCTGCAACGCTATGCGCCGCGCGAATGGGCGCCCTACTGCGCCGACACAATCGCCATGAAGGGCACACTCCGCAAACCGGCGAGCCGCCTTGGCGCGCTCTGGGTCTGCACCGGCGGCGGTGGTCGTGCTATCGACCGGGACAAGCGCGGCATGAGCGTCTACCGCGTCGTGCCTCTGGACGCGTACCACAGTCCGCACCCCGGCCTGCCGCTCAGCTACCGGGAGCACACCGCCCTTCCGCATGACCACCCGTTTCGCTGGGGCTACGAGGGGATGCTTGTCACTTGGCAGAAGAAGCCGCACGTGCTCACAGACGAGCACATGGTCTTCAGCCACCCGTACATCCCCAACCCCGCCGGGCACGGCTACCTGCCTGACCCGGACTGGCATCCCCACGACGCGGACGCGGTCAGGGGCGAACGCAACCCGTGGCGGCACGACCCCCACGCATGGCAACCCACAAGGAGGTTGATCTAATGGACGAACACGAACTGTTGCGCCGCGCCGCTCTGGCCGTCGTCCGCAGCATCGACTACGAAGCCAGCTTCTACGAGGCCCAGTCGCCCGTGGAGGATTGGGCGCTCGACGCGCTTGAGGCGGCGGTCGGCGGCGACCTTAGCGGAGCCGAATCACTGCTCGACCGCTACGAACGCGCCGAGTGGGAGGAGCGCCGTTCCTACGCAATCTCGGAATGGGACGAGCCATGTCCGGCTGCTGCCCGCGCTGCGAACGCCCTTTGACGGAGGACGGCCACCTGCGCCACTGCGACCGCTGCGGCTACGAACCGCCGGAGAGCGCAGCCCTGCCTGTCACGCCGCCCCTCCTCGAGGACGCGGACCACAGGGGGCCACGACCGCCAGCGGTGGACGCCCTCCGGGCGACCTCGCTGCGAGGCAAGTGATGGACCTCCTGACAATCAGGGTCGGAGGCTTCACGGCGACTGTCGATGGCTGTGCCCGCGGCGGGAATGAACTCTGGTTCCTCTCGATGCTCGGCCACCAGCAGTCCGTGCGCGCGATCTGGGCGCGGCTCATCAAAGGAGAGGCAGGATTCCTCAGCATTGAATTGGGCGGCGAACCAACGCCGCTCGCGCGGGAGGCCTGGGGGACCTGGCGCTTCACGGGAATGCGCCTGCCATCAGGCTCCGCCTATCACGGGATGCTCATCCCCGAGATCGCCGCCTACGCGACCGACCGTCTCGACTTCCTCCTCCTCGTCCGGGAGCAGGACGATGCGGCTCAGCTTCACTTCCGCTTCCTGGCCCGCCGCCTCGACCTGCCGCTGCACCCTTCGTGGGCGGAGTGGCTCTGGCGGCGCGGGCTGGAGAATGAAGAGGTGCAGCAACTCGAATCGGCCGGACTGCGAGCCTACCGTTGCCGACCCCAGCCGGAAGCGCTACGAGTGGACATCAGCGACGCGGTTCGTCGACGCGCGCTTGTCGCGGAAACGATCGGCGTCGCGGACGTTGACCTGAAGGCCGCCTGAGCGATGGCCGAATCCCTCGACCCGGACACCTATCGAGCGGCAATCGCGGCCCTCGCGACGAAGGCGACCGCCGCTGGCATCCGTGCCGTTCCCGTGGCCGGGATCAGCATCGGCGGTTGCGCCGACGCGATCGGCACGCCGCGGCGCGGTGCGTTTCGTCGGAGGGCGCATGCCCACAACCATCCACGCGATCCCTGCTTCGGCTGGATCTGCATCCTCAGCACCAGGCCCGGGCGAGTCGTCACCCCAACAGGACGGCCGTCGGCTCTGCTCGCCCACGAGTACTCCCACCTCCTCGCACCCAACAGCGGGCACGGGGAGCGTTGGCGTGCGGCGGTCACAGCGCTCGGACATCCGGCCGAAGCGAAAGCTCGGAGTGTCCGATAGGCAGCTGGACCTCTTCGGCGAGATGGTGGCCGATCTGTCAGACATCGCCTCGCCGCGCGGGCTCGCCGAGGTGGGAGACCCACTCCCCTCGCACCACGTCACTCTCGTGGCGGTGGATAACCACTCCCGGCCCACCAGCCATGACTCTCCGCCGCGGGTGGAGCCCTACCGTTTCTCACTCACCGACACGCAGGGGCGTTGGATCATTACCGCGACCCATGAGGACGAGGTGAAACGCGGAAAGGTCACGCGCCGCATGGTCGGGAGATGCTCATGCGGATGGGTGTCAGGATTCCGACTGCATCCCTATGGGCGCACCGGACCTGACCTGCTCGTTGCGCACCTGCGGTCGCACGAGCTCGAAACGCGGCCGCCCGCATGGCGGGTCGATGCCGAACGGAATGGCTGGCGGAGGGTGCAGCTTCTCGCAGGGCGCGTGCACTGCGCCTCCGCCGACTGCCATCGCCTCGGACCGCCTGCTGGAACGCGGCGTCCTCGCACGGGCGAGGACTTCCGCCTCGCCGCGGGCTTCGGCGAGCCGTGTCCCCGCCACAGCGGCACGCTGCACGACCGCGTGTACCACTGGGAGGAGCACGACCCAGAAGACCACTCCGGCGAACCGAAGCAGTCGCACGCGGTCGGGCTTCTCGATCCGGACGGGACCTTCTGGCACTACTGGTGCGCACCGCTCGAAGGAAGGGGACTGTTCGGGTTCGTCCGCCATGAAGAGGTCGCATAGACGAGCCACAAAGCTGACGACACCACGAGATAGGAGGGCACCCCCGACTGAGGTGCCCTCCCTCGTGCGCCCAGGAAACGAAAGGAGCACTCGATGCATACCAACCGACAACACCTCAATCCGCCAAGACCGCAAGCAGGCCCGCATGGCGCGCCTTGAAGGCGTCGCGAAGGCGCAGTTCTACCCGACTCCGCGTTCGGTCGTCGAACGGGTGGCGGCGCTGGTCCGCCACGCCCCATCCTCCCGTCGCCGCGGCGCCCGGCTGCTGGACCCCTGCTGTGGCGCGGGTGACGCGCTGCGGCAGTTCGCCGACGCCATCGGTGGCGGCGAGACCTACGGGATCGAGCTCGAGACCCACCGCGCCGCCGAGGCTCGGCGGATCCTGGACCATCTCATCGCCGGCAGCGCTTTCGCGGTTCGGCTCGGACACGAGGCGTTCTCCTGCCTCTGGCTCAACCCGCCTTACGACGAGGGTGAGGACGGCAAGAGGCTGGAGCACAACTTCCTCACGACGATGAGCCGCGCACTCGCCCCGGGCGGACTGCTCATCTACATCGTCCCGCAAGCGCGGCTTGCGCAGTCGGCCCGCTACCTCGCATCCCGCTATGAAGGACTGCGCTGCTATCGCTTCCATGACCCCGAGTACGACGCCTTTCGGCAGTGCGTGGTGCTCGGGAGGAGGCGCGCGACGCAGACGATCGCCGCCGACCCGCAGGCGCAGGTCGAAGCATGGGCGACTGACCCTCTGCCGGAGCTTCCACCGCCAGGCGACACTGCCCCGGTTTATGAGATGTCCGCGTTGCCGGCCGGACCGGTGACCTTCGCGTCACAGTTCTTCGAGCCCGAAACGGCAGCGGCTGAGGCCAGGGAGCGCGGGCTGTGGACGAACAGCGCGCTGGTCGAGCGATTCTGGCCAGCGAGTGAGCGGCCCGTCCGGCCCCTCATGCCGTTACGGCGTGGGCACCTCGCGGTGCTCATCGCCGCCGGGTTCTTGGACAACGTGCTGATCGAGGACGGATCTCGCCGTGTACTCGTGAAGGGCCGCATCACCAAAGTGAGCCGCCCGGTCGAGTCAGCAGACCCGGATGTCGAGGTCGAACGCGAGTTCCTCCGGACATCGGTCGTCCTGCTCGACCTCGAGACGGGCGAGTTTGAGGACATCGAGCAGGGCGGACAAGTTATGGAGCCCTCCACGTGAACCTCGCCCAGTTCGTCGAAGCCTTCCAGGGCGCCATCACCGATGCCGTCCTGAAGGCCTATCCGCCCATCTACTCGGCGACCAGCCGTGAGGATCTGGGTTTCGACCTGCGGCGGCTCGGCCGCCGCCCGATGGGCGCCCAGGCCGATGTGATTCGTGCTTGCGCGCTCTCCCTGCAAACCCACCGCGCTACCAACCTTGTCGGCGAGATGGGCACCGGCAAGACCACGATCGGGACCGCGGCCGCCACGCTCGCCGGCTTCAAACGCGTGCTGGTCCTCTGCCCACCCCACCTCGTGCGGAAGTGGCAGCGCGAAGTGAAAGCGACGGTGCCGAGTGCCAACGCGGTGATCGTCCGCACGATCAGCGACCTGGAACGAGTCCGTCACGTTGGCGGTTGGCCGCTCTTCGTCATCCTGTCGCGCGAGCAGGCGAAGCTCTCCTACCGCTGGAGGCCGACGGTCGCGACGCGTCATGTTATCGCGGGAAGCGGAGCTGCTCGAGATGAGACAGGCAGGGTGATTGCACTCAACTGTTGCCCGGCGTGCTTCGTGCCGATCGTCGATGACGAAGGTCTGCCGCTGGAGCCGGCAGACCTTGGACGGAAGAAGCACACGTGCGAGCAGTGCCACGGACCACTCTGGCAGGCGGACTGCCGCGGTCCCCGCCGCTACCCGCTTGCCGATTACGTCGCCCGGCACATGCCCGGGTACTTCGACCTCCTGCTCATCGACGAGCAGCACGAATACAAGGCACGCGGCTCTGCCCAGGGGCTGGCGGCGGGCACGCTCGCCGAAGCCTGCAAAGCCGTCCTCACGCTCACCGGCACGCTGATGGGGGGCTATTCCTCGACCCTCTTCTATCTACTCTGGCGGTTCTCGCCGGCAGTGAGGGAAGAGTTTGGCTACGCCGACGAAGCGAAGTGGGTTTCCCGCTATGGCATCGTCGAGCGCATCAGCCGCAAGACCGGAGACGATGACGCCTACGAGGACGGCCGTTCTAGCCGCCGGAAAAGCTACCGAACGCGAGTAGTGGAGAAGCCCGGAGTCTCGCCGGCCGTGTTGTTCCATCTCATTGGAAACACAGCCTTCCTCCGGCTCGCCGATGTCGCTTCCGGGCTACCCGAGTACACGGAGGAAGTCCGCCTGGTCGGGCTGGCGACGTCAGACTCACCCGATGAACCATCGCAGGCTGCGTATTATCAGCAGCTCGCGTCACAGCTCGAAGCCGCTGTCCATGAGGCGCTCGCCAAGGGCTCGAAGCGGTTGCTCGGGACCTACCTCCAATCGCTTTTGGCGTATCCCGACGCCTGCACGAAAGGTGAGCAGGTCATCGACCCGGGAAGCGGCGCCGTCATCGCGGCGGTACCGCCGCTGCCCGAAGCAAACCGTTACCCCAAGGAACAGGCGTTGCTCGATCTCGTCGAGACCGAGAAGCGCGAAGGCCGGCGGGTGCTGGTGTACATCACGCACACGGCGAGTCGTGACATCAGCGCCCGGCTCGAGTCGGTGCTTCAGGAGGCTGGCCACCGCGTGGCGAACCTCAAGGCCGACACGGTCCCACCAGAACGCCGTGAGGAGTGGGTCGCACAGCGGGTGAAGGGAGGCCTCGATATCCTGCTGGTTCACCCCAGGCTCGTCCAGACGGGTCTGGACCTTATCGACTTCCCGACCATCGTCTGGCAGGAAGTCGAGTACTCGGTCTACACGATGCGCCAGGCTAGCCGCCGCTCGTGGCGCATCGGACAGCGCCGCCCGGTGCGCGTGGTATACCTCGCCTACCGGGCAACGCTCCAGGCCCAGGCGCTCACACTTGTCGCGAAGAAGCTGAAGGCTTCGCTCGCCGTCGAGGGTGAGCTCGGCGACGACGGTCTTTCGACCTTCGGCGACGACGGCGAGGACCTGCTCATGGCGCTCGCGCGAAGTCTCACCGAGCGAGTCGAGGCTAGCGACGACTCGCTGGAGGGCTTGTTCGCCGAAACGCGCGAGTCGGAGCGGAGATTGGAGGTCGTACTCGACACCATCGATACCGAATCCCGGAGCCTGTCATCGGCGGAGGCGAACACGATCCCCACTGAGCCGGTCTCGCCACATCGAACGTCTGGACCGGCATGGTTGATCGAGGGAGGTGATGCACGCCCGGGGTCGTCGACAGCCGATGCCCAGCAGCTGCGCCTGTTCTGAGAAAGCGTAGGGAGGAGGCGCCTCCCTACGCTCCGCCCATGGAAGGGCTGGCTTTTTTTTGTTGCCTGTCACGAACCGGGTCCAAGATATCGGACGAGCAGGATGGTACGCTGCGGGATAGGGCAGGACGCCCGTCACGGGGCGTACCATGGGGTGCATTCTGGTTGCTGCGAGAGGTCGGCCTCACTCCCGGCTCCGGCTGGCCGGGCAAGTGATAATGGGCTATCGTTACGAAAATCGTAACCTTAGCCAAAGTTGACCGGAACGAGGCAACCAATGGCGACCTCCGCTTCCGAGCCAGCCACGACCGCCTCTGGCCTTGCCGATTGGCTGCTAGCGCACGGGCGCGTGGCGGTCACCTCCGCCGAAGTCGCGGACCTGCTTCAGATTCCCCTCGATCAAGTTCGTGTGCGCCTCAATCAGCAGGTTCGGAAGCAACGGCTCTTTAGCCCCGCCCGCGGGCTCTGGATCCCGATTCCTCCGGAATACCGTACGTGGGGAGCAGTGCCAGCCACACACTTCATCGACCAACTCATGCGGTTCTTGGAGCGGGACTACTATGTCGGTTGGCTGGCGGCCGCCGAGCTTCACGGTGCAGCTCACCAGCGGCCACAGGTATTCCAGGTCGCGGTCAACGCGCCGCTACCGCAGCGCGACTTCGGACGCGTTCACCTTCGCTTTGTCACACGGTCGCGCGTCAGAGAGGCACCGCGAGTCCAGATGCAAACGCCAACAGGCCAGATATGGGTGGCGACACCCGAGCTCACGGCGCTCGACCTCGTTGACATCCCACGGCTTAGTGGAGGGCTCAACAACGCGACGACGGTCCTGCTCGAGCTTTCACAGGATCCCGGGTTGAACACCGCACGTCTCCTAGATGTGGCCAGGATGTTCCCGACGGCAACCGTGCGGCGCTTGGGGTACCTCCTTGCCCAGTTCCAGGCGAACGTCGAGCTCGGGCCACTCCACTCCATCGTCGATAGCCAGTCGCAGTCGCACGCTTCGCCTCTCGATCCGCGTGCGCCGCTCCGCGGAGAGCGCGACCATACATGGAACGTCGTGGTCAACGTCGTTGTCGAGCCTGACCTGTGATCCCCGAGGCGGCGATCACAGCATGGGGCGTCAGCGCACCCTGGCCGACTCGCGCACAGGTTGAGCAGGACCTTCTCCTCAGCCGCCTAATCGTCGAGCTGGCGTCCCATCCCTATCTGCGAGACGAGATGATCTTCCGGGGTGGGACGTGCCTGCATAAGTTGCACCTGACGGTTCCCCATCGATATAGCGAGGACCTCGACTACGTTCGCGCCACCGCGGGTGGTATTCAGCCGCTCACCCAGGCTGTGACGAACGTTGGTGAAGCGTTGGGGTTTGAAGTCCGCACGCAGATGGGTGCTCAGCCCAAGGTGTACCTCCGAACTACCGCAACAAGTGGCGAGCTTCTTCGAATCAAGGTCGAAGTGAACACGTACGAGCGAACGCCTGCGCTACCGCTGACTCGCGTGAGGCACGACGTGCGTTCGTCCTGGTTTTCGGGAAGCGCGGACGTTCAAACGTTCGTACCTGCCGAGTTGGTGGCGACCAAGATCCGCGCGCTGTATCAGCGAAAGAAGGGCCGGGATCTGTTTGATCTCTGGCTGGCTCTCACCGAGATGAAGCTCGCGGGCGAGGCGATCACCGCGGCGTTCGTCCCATATCGTCCCCACGGACTGACCACTCGCCTGGCCGTCCAGAACCTGCGGCGCAAGCTACAGGATGCGGACTTTCGCGATGACCTTGTCCCGTTGGTTGCCACGTGGCCTGCGGACTACGACATCGATCGAGCGGCTGACCTCGTCATTGCGGAGGTGTTGGAGCGACTCTGAGGACTATCGACACGCTATCTCTCACGAGGTGCGCCGGCAGTTCATGCACCCGTGGCTCGCTCATCGCGCCGTGCATTCTTGTTGCGAACCTACGGACCTGCCAGCCGAGGATTCCATGCGATTCGTTCCCTTTCCCTACTGTAGCCAGTTGAATCTGGTGGTCATTTCGCCGGAGCTGACGGCTTGAAACGTAGCAACGCCTTAGCTCTTTGCTCACCAATCGACTTGGCAATCTGATCCGCTGGTGCCCGGAAGACCTCATCGGCATTGTTCAGTCCGGCCATTGACAGCCGAAGGCACTCACCCCTCAAGAGCGGCATCGGCAATTGCAACAGCGGCAAAGCCTCTGCTGGTAGTCCGAATTCAAGTTGTAGAAGCACATCGTCCAGGGACGGCACTCCGATCGGCTCATCGGCAACAACCACGGTGGCGATGCGGTGGGCGGCACGCAGATGGAATCGGGTGGAATCCGCCAGCCCGGTGATGTCGCCCGATGCCAGCCGGTTGAACGGGTTGACCGAGAATCCGGTCTCGATATCGTTCAAGGGTGTACCGCGGGTCCAAGCTCGAAGCACAGCTGACTTCTTGCACCGCGCCCAATAGTTAGGCAAGTCAGCGGCTCCGAACTGAAGCGCCTGGGCCAGCGCGGTTGTTAGCCCTGAGGTCCAACGCGCCTCGGCGGTCCCCTTCCGCGCCAGCGGTATCCATTGGCTGTCCAGCTCAGGAACGACCTGGATGAGCCCCATCAGGAAATTCGGGTCACGCGCTTGAGCTCCGCTGCGGCGGATGAGTTCGACCAGGCGAAGGGCTGATTCGAGCGACAGCGGTGCTTCGGCACAGACGCGACCGAGCAGTGACAGCCGGATGAGCCCGTCTTCCTCCTCGACCAGTCGCTGCGCCGTCATCCGAGTGAGCAGGCCAGCGATCTGTGCTTGAGTCCGAGCCGACCAGGTTGGGTCGCGACGATTGCGCAGGAACCCGCCGTAGGTGGCCGCCAGGAGACCCGGGACGTCGTCGCGGTGCACGCCGTTGACTTGGCTCAGCAGTTTGATGACCCAGGTGTTGAGGTCAGCGTCCTTGAATGAAGACGACAGAGCTTCCGGTTCCCCGGCCACGTAGACCTGAAAAAGCCGAATCCGGGCAGTGGAATTGTCGGCGAGCAGAATGCTGCGCCCTTGCTCGGCAAAGCCCATTCGGCCCGCTCGTCCGGCCATGTTCTTGTACTCTGCAACCGTGTAGGGCTGCGTCTGTGCTCCTTTGAACTCATGCTCAGCGATGATGACGGTCGAGGCGGGTGTGTTGATTCCGGCGGCAACAGTGGTCGTTGCGGCGAGAACGTGAATGCCGGCGCCAGCGTCCCGGAAGCCACGTTCGACCGCGGCACGCTCTTCCTTAGAGAGGTTGGAGGTGTGGAAGGCGGTTCCACCTCGAAGACAATGACGCAGGTCGTGGGATACGGCCGACAGGTCCTGCTCCGGCAGCTCAACGATGACCGCATCGGCGGCGGCGAGGCCGAGCTCATCAGCCAGATAGCCGGCCGCGCCTTGGGCCGAACCTCGTTGATTCCGAAAGATGATGACGCGCTCCGCCGGGCTGTCATTTACGAGCTGCCGTACCAGCGGCACGATGACATCTTGGGAGCTTGGCTCTCGTTTGCGTTGATAGACCGTTCCCGGTGCCAGCAACTGGGTCGTCTGACGGTTGCCGTCCGGATCGAGGAACTCATAGACGCCGTTGCGGTCCAGCACGCCCTCGGCCAACGGCACGGGCCGGTCGGTGTGGTGTAGGAGCTCAATCTCAAGCCAGTCGTGGAAATAGTTCACATCCCCAATGGCGGCCGAGAGGGCGACAATCTGCGGTTCCAGGCCGCGCAATCGCGCCGACTTGAGATAGGCCAAGATGAGTTCGACGGTGATGCCTCGGTGAGGGTCGCTAATGAAGTGAGCCTCGTCCACCACCACGAGGCCGACTGAAAACAGAAGTTCCGGCCTGGTCAGCAAGAGCCCTAGGAACATTTCGTAGGTGAGTAGCGCAAGGTCAAAGCGGCCGGCGGTGAACGCCGCGGCGGAGTCGCCGTAGTCGCCGGTGCAGCGAATGACGCGCATTCCCAACGTCCCGCCATATAGGTCGGTGAACTGGTCGAATTTTTCGTTGGCGAGGGCCTTGTACGGAAGAAGGAAGACGGCCTTACGGCCGTCGGCAATGGCCTTGGCGGCCGCGAGCTCGCCTACGAATGTCTTCCCCGAGCTCGTCGGGGCGACCACCAGCAGCGAGGTGCCTTCGAGAACTTGGTGGTCGTTGAGCGCCGCCAGCTGCAAGGGGTTGAGACCGCCCGGATATCGTGCCGCCCACTCGGCGACTACCCCCTCGGGCAATTGAGCATTCAAATCGAGCATCGTGTCGATTAGACGGGGCCGCGCTTCGGGGAAAGCCGCCAGGTAGTTTTGGCCGCGGTGAAGGACTGGCAAGACAAGTCCGGTCGCAAGGTGGCCAAGGACCGCCGGTTCCTGGGTATATCCGAGTCCCAGTGCCTGAGCGCGAACCGTCGCTTGCATCTCACTGACCAAGCCCAGAAGGTCGTGGGTGTCCGTGCCGCTCTGCAAAGCATCCAGCAGAGCCAACGTAAGCAAACCGTGTCGTTTAGTTGGGTGCTCGAGAGCGGACTGGTTCGGTCCGGCCGCACTCAAGAGAATCCGACCATTGCCGGCCAGTGTCGCCAACGGTGTGCCTGGGTCGCGCGTCAGTGGCGTTCGCTCCAAGACGCGGGCCGGCGCAGCGCCACTAAAACAACAGTCCAAGACGCACAAGATGGCGCCCGCCCGGGACGAGCGGAACAATTCAGCGAGCTCATCCATTCCGAGCGTGGTCGTGCCAAGGCTCGCGAGTTCCGTGTCGTAGGCGACGATGCGGTGGTCTTGGCTGCCGTGGCCTGAGAATGTCAGGATGACCGCGTCATCGGGACCAGCCTCGCCCAGCAAGGCCCTGATGTCGCGCCTGATGGCATCAACGCTCGCGCCTTCATTCACCAGGAGTTGAAGATTCGCCGCCGGAAGCGAGTCAGCGAACAAGGCCCACAACGCGGTGGCATCGCGGCGCGCACCTGAGAGTTCGCGAATGTCAGGGGATTGGTGACGGTCGATGCCGACGAACAGCCCAGAAAGAGTCATCTGCTTAGGCTCCTTCACCTACTCTGCGGCCCACCATTTCGAACTTCAACCCCGCCGTGACACCGGTCGCAATCGGTCCACCACCACGCCCCATTGGAGCGGCGCTGGACGCGGGTGTACGCGTCGGCCGCACGGTATTCGAAGCCAGAAGCTGCGCTCATCCCTATCGGTTCGCGATGACAGCGGCGAGCGCCCGTAGGGCTGACGCCGCGCCGTCAAGGTCTCGACCCGCGCCCGCGGTGTCTCCTCGCTTGAGCTTCGAGGCAGCATCCTCGAGTTCCGACGCACAGCGCCGAAGCAGTTGTCCTGCGTCAGCCATGGGTAGCGGCCTCCTCTAGTGCCGGGTGTCCTTGGGCGGGCTGGGATCGTTGCCGGGCGCCACGGTGTCAGAATCGCGAATCTGGCCGTGGCGGTCGTGGATGACGACCTCGCCGCCTCCAAGATTGCCGACAATGTCCTTTGCGCGGCGTTCGGCATCAGCCTGGGTACTGTGGTGGGCACTGGCGCGCTGAGCGCCGGGAGCTTTGACGTCCCATCCGCCGGTGGGGCTGGGAACCACGTGACGATTGTTGCTCATTGTTGGTCCTTCTCCTGGGAATAGATGACCGTGGTAGTGCTACGCCGACTCGGTGGCCTTCAGCCAGTCGTCGAGAGCCAGGGCAGTGCCCGTGATGGGCTGGATTTCGCATGCGGGGTCGCAGGCAGTCACGTCATTCACCCTCATCTCGCCCGGGTACACCGAATAGTGCTGAGGGCCCTTGCCGCCGACACGCGGCATTCCGGTGACGATGCCGACCAGTTGCAGCGTTTGGTGCCCAGCCACTGCGAGGCTGAAGGGGAACACGTTGCGTCGAGCGTAGCGCTCCCGGTCGGCCTCCGGAAGGTTGGCGAAGTAGTCGGGGTCGTCTAGCTTGCCGGCGCGCTCAAGAGCGACATCGCTACGCAAGAGCGCACCGAGACAGTAGAGACAGGCCCGGCCAGCGGTCACTGTGTGAATACGCCAATCGACATGGAGCGGGCGGCCGTTCTTGTCGGTTCGCGCCAATATCCCGCCATCGACGACAGGGATGAGGTGACCGTAGGCGATGAGGTTGAGGAGGGCGCGAGGCCACGGCCGGTCAACGCAAGAGAGGAGAACATCGCAGTCCAGGGCGGCGGCGAGACCCTCAGGAGTCAAGATGCTCGCCGGTACCGCTTCGGCGTGGAAGACGCCCGCGGTGTGACTGACCTCGGCGGCCCGTTTGGCGATGGCGACCTTGGTAAGATGCTCGTCAACGTCCTTGGGCCTCGCGTTGACGGTTCGGTCGAGGTTGCGGGCCTCCACGATGTCGTGATCGATGTAGGTAACGTTCTCGATGCCGAGCCGGTTGAGCGCCTCGGCATTGATGCCGCCGACGCTTCCCAGCCCTACGATGCCCACCCGCGTACGGGCCAGGTCGGCCTGAGCTGCCGCTCCCCAGACGCTCACGGTCGCGACCTGAGTTGGCTGCTCCGCAGGCGGCGGGCAGAGGGCGGGATGATACGTGATGCGCAGCGCTTCAACCGCTGCAACCCGGACTGTCTCGCAATCGTGGCGGGCGAACTTCCGAGGCCCAGCGCGAAGCCAGAACCGGGCGCTCCAGGACCCGTCCGTACCCCTGGTCAGGCCGAGGACCGGGTGTCCGGACGAGTTCGCAACCGAGCCACCGAGACGGACCCCTTCGGCGAACTCGTCATCGTCACTCATGTCCTGCCAACCGGGGACGGGGTGCGAATGGAGCAGGGCGATGCCGTAGCCCTCGGGACATTCGCGCTGGACCCGGCCGAGATAATCCGCTGTGAAGGCGACGTTGCCCTGGAGGACCCGGTCGCCCTCTACGGGCATGACGACCTGCATGAGGATGGCCGTGTACCGCTTGGCCCCGCGACTTGGCTTCCAATAAGCGAAGGCCAGGTCCTCCTGGTAGAGCCCCTTGTCGAGATGGGCAGCGAGCTGACGGTCCAGCTCGCCCGTGAACGCTACTGAGAAGGTGACGCCTGCAAAGTCGGATTCCTGGTAGCCGTTCATCTAGGCCTCCGACAGGATCGTCATGATGTGCGTAGCGATGGTCTTCGGCGTCGGGGGACGGTCGAAGCGGCGGCTCCAGTACGCCCAGTCTGGCCCAAGGTTGCTGTCTTGGATGGCGCGCGTGCCCTTGGGATAGAGCACCGGCTTGGTGTGGATGGCGGCCGGCATCGCGTACGGCGTTGATGTACAGCGCAGGATGGCTACGTCACAGATGCGGCCGGCGTGGGGGCCCGCTGGAACTTCCACGTCGCGGATTCCGGTGTAGACCTCGCCGTTCGGCGCGGAGAGCAACTCCACGGTGTAGCCCGTCTGGCGGAAGTACTTCTCGAGGTCGTCGCTCGTCATCTATTTCACCCACGAGGTCGGGGTGACGCCAATGAAGCGGGTGGTGAACTTCTCGCCGTTACGCAGCGGGACTTCCTGGTTGTAGTCGGTGAAGTCGTGGTGCCCGTTCTGGCGGGTCAGGATGTAGTCGGTGGCGGGCGTGAAGCCGGCGTTCTCCAGGATCTGGGCGACCGTGAGCTTGTGCTCCTCGGTCGTCTGCTCCTCGCCGTCAACGAAGTACGTGATGATGTCCTTGGCCATGGTGAGTCTCCTTCGGGCGATCGCCCTTTCGGCAGTCCGCGGATAAGCTAATCCGCTAATGAGCGTAGAATACCACATCGCGGACGCAGATCAACCCTTTTGGCGGCGGGAAGCTAGAAGAGGGAGCCGCTGGCCGTCGGCTCCTTGAGGAGATCGAGCTTCAAGAGCCGGATGTTCGCGGCCTCGACCGAAACTGCGAAGCGGCGAGCCAGCTGCCGGGCCACGGTGTCGGTCTCCGCCGTCCCCTTGAGCAACGGTCCGGTCAGGCCCAGCTCGCGCTGCACGTCGGTGAGTTGCGCTCGGAAGTGGGTTGCGGGCATGAGCAGCGCGCCGCACACATACCCCGCCTGCCATTCCATCCAGTCGACCTCGCGCGCCTGCAAGATGTTGTCGCGCTTGCACTGAGTTGGCGGACCGGGGACGGCCCCGAACAGTGGCAGTGGCTGCTCCATTTGAAAAAGCCAGTTGTGGAACTTGACGTGGCCAAACTCATGGGTGAGCGTCGTCCGGAGGCGGTTTTCGTTCGTCCGCTCTGACAGGTAGGCCGCGACTCGCACCTTGGGGCGCTTCCCGCGGATGAAGTCCGTGACCCCCTCCACCTCGCCTTCGAGGTCGGACAAATCGGCATACGCGTCCAAGTCGTCCGCGTCTCGCTCAATGAGCTTGGTGAGGAGGTCGGTCGGGACCGGCAAGCTGAATCCACCCAGCGTGCCTTTGGCGAACGTAGTGATAATGCCTTCGCACTCGACATCGAGATCGCGGGCGTCGTAATGAGGCCGCTCGCGGAACCGTCCTGTCCTATCCGGCACCATGCGCATGTTGCGCTACCCCTCTATGTTCCGGCGGAAGGCTTGGTACGCTGCTTGGATTCGTTCAGGCGATGCGTTCTGACCGCGAACATCGGCGGGAAGCTGGCCAACTTGATAGAGCAGAACTTCGATGGGGATCTCGAGGACCTCCGCCAACCGGCGCAGCAGACTCTCCGATGACGGCTGGCGGCGGTCATGCTCGATGTCGTTGAGATACTGGGCGGAGATGGCGCCGCCCTCGTCCTTCATCAGTTTCTCCGCGAGTTCTTTCTGGCTGTAACCCAGCTTCTTGCGCGCGGCCGAGATGGTTTCCCCCAGCGGCATTCCGACACACTCCACTAACTACGCGGATTAGCGTAGGCATCACTTCGTAGCCCGTCAATGCCGCTCTCGGCGCTGTAGGCGCTCCCTGGCGACCGGCCGCGGAAAGCTAGCGGCGAATGAATTCGCAATCATGACACCACACGCCCTAACCCCCGTCGACGGCCCGGCCGAGGTCATCATGGTCTTCAACCGGGACGGCCACGGTGCCCGTGTCTACCGGGAAGCCGGTCGCCCACCGACATAGGCGTTATCCCGCTGGACTTCGCCATCGCCCAGGTTGGCGACTTCCTAACACTTGCCCCGCCTACTTTGAGGCGTTCGCGAGCGAGCCGCGCGTGGTGCACCAGAGGCTTTCGCTCCCGGTTACTCTGCTCCGATCTCCGGGGCGGCACAGGCCCTTTCAAAAGGTGCGACGCAGCTGACCGCAGCGGCCGACCGTCGAGGGCGGGACACCGAAATCTGCCGACATTTTGCCGACCAACTTGCCGACATCGAGTGTGAGAAGACGGGAGCGGGAGAGATCGACGTCAGGGAGTCAGATTCAAAGCGGGAACATAAGTGATGGATCGGGACGCTACCAAACAGGATGGGATGGCCCTGAACGGACTTTTAATCCATTGGTCGAGAGTTCGAATCTCTCCGGGCCTACCAGTTTGCTGTGTCCGCTGGTATCCGGGCCCCGTCTGTTCCGTTCAGGGCCGGCGCCGCGTGCTCGGGTGGTGATGAGGGTGACGGGCAGCACTTGCGGGCCAGGGGGACCGGCATCGCCGTGTGAGCCTGGCCCGCATGACCGGGGCGGTTGACGGCAGAGCGCCCTGCTGCGCCGGTGGACCGGCCCCGGGAGCGAAACCTGCCAGGCAGCAGGCACCGGTTCGCAAGATCCGCATTGCCGCCAGCACTGCGAAGCCTGCCCGAATCGGCAATGCGGCTTCGGGTGGAGTCGTCTTCGAAACAAGCAACCGTCGCGGGGGGTATGGCGCTTTACATTCTCTAATTGGCTGCTAGGCTGTGGTCCGACTTCTGGTGCGGTCGTCACGGGAGGCAAGCGATGGTCCGGGGAACGGCGCCCTCAAAGGAGCGTACCCCCACCTGTGCCAATTGCGGGGCCGTCGCAGCCTATGCCGCACGTTTCTGCACTCGCTGTGGTTCGGCCATGCTGGCTCCCCGGTCCCCCCGGAGGGGTGGCAAGTGGCTCATACCGGCGGGTGCGCTGGCGGCCACCGCCATCATCGTCGTGGTGGCGATTCTCGCGTTCGGTGGAGGGAGCGACCAGGCGGCGGCCCCAGCCTTCGATGAGGCGGCTGTACGGCAGGAGACCAGGGAACTGCTCGACCGAATGGTGCTTGCGCTCACTAACGGCGACAGGGAGGCGTTCCTGTCGGGGCTCGACTCCAGCCTGCAAGCCCAGGTCAGCGCCAACCTCGACATCTCAGGCCCTCGCGCGGCCGAGCTCGCCTCGGCGCTGCAGGCGGCGAAACCGCTCGACGTCTATCCAGGGTTCGCCTATTTCGAGGTGTCCGCAGGCGACCGGACCTACCTGATTTACGTCTTGAAAGAAGGTGGGGAATGGAAGCTCGGTGGCCTTTAGACCATGCGGGGAGGTTGCTGCGTCACATTCCGTACCTGAGCCGGATTCGGCGTCCGGAGCGTTGGTTTCCGGGCACCGCCCTGGCGACGATCGTGGGGGCGGTGAGCGTAGCGGGCATTGCCCTTGTCGCGGACGAGCAGCCAGTCCGGGTGGGAGCGTACGGCAACATCGAAGCGCACCCCCAGATCAATCGCTCCGCGCTCGATCTGTTCGATTCGGAGAAGGACGCCCACGAGTACCTTCGCCGGGCGTCGCTGTCTGGAGAGCCCACCTGGGGTGTCGCCTGGGACGCCAACGATGGCATTCAGCCGATCCTGCAGAACGTGGCGGTGAAGAAGAAGAAATCGGCCCGGCAATGGATCATCGATGGCGGCTTTTCGGCGGACGAACCCGAGGGTCCCCAGGCGCTGCGCCATTTCTACGACCCCACGGACAGGACCACTCCTTGGCTGACTGACATCGTGGTGAGCACGGTCGTCCGCAATCCCGAGATCAGCCTGCTCGACTGGGTTGCCGATAAGGACGATCCCTCCCTGGCGCAGGATTACTCCTGGCCGGACGCAAAGGAGTACTTTCGCAACGCTCTCGCCGATGCAACGCCCGCGAACGAGCTGTACGGGAAGGCCTGGCGGGGCGTGGGCGAGACTGTGCACGCGATAGGCGACCTGGCTCTCCCTGCCCACGTCAGGAACGACGGCCACGCGAAGGAGCTGGGGGACCCGGACCCGGTCGAGGTCAGTACCACGGCGAACATCATCGAGAGCCAGGCTTCAGGCGAGTGGGCTCCGCTCAACTATGACCAGGACGTCCTGAAGCTCATGCATGACCTGGCTGCCTGGACTAATGCGAACTTCCTCTCCAAGGACACCGTGCCGCTTTCGGGCAATACGGCCACTGCGAACGGCAAGAGCGCCTACGCCGGCCCAACGTGGGTGGGGCTGAGTGCCGATGCGGACGGGTACATTTCGAACACTGTCGATAGCCGAGCGACCCGGATGGTGCGCGAGTCGCTCCTGTTTCACTGGGGACTCACAAAGACACCCACCTACGTCGTCGACCGCGCTGTCGTCAGAGACCAGCAGAAGTTGCTGATTCCAACCATGGTGCGAGCGGGCGAGGCCGTCATCAGGCGCTTCTTGCCGCAATTCGAGGTGAGGGCTTCGGCCGCGCCAGAGCCGGGCGCAACCGGCCGGTACACGGTACGCGGCGAAATCATCCATCATCCGACTGCTGAGTGGCCCAACCGGCTTACCGTGCGCAACGGCGCGTACGTCCTTGTCGACGGGAAACGGACTGGCGTCAAACTCGGCGCTGCCCGCGATCTGAACTCGTTCACGCTGACGATATCGGCAGATGCCGGCTCGGAGGTCGTGGTCGCCTATGACCTCGGCGGCTATCTGATCGAGTCCGAACCGGTCACTCTTGCAGGGACGACCCCGACCACGACGTCCACTGTGGCCGCACGGACAGCCACGGCGGGCCCGGCAAGTGGCCAGTGGGTGCTTAAGAGCACCGAGCCTACCACGAGAAAAGACCCAACCTCAGGCTGCTACAACAGTCCGGAGGTGACGGTAAGCGGCCTCTCAGGCACCACATCAACCCGATGCACTTGGCCGAGCCCGAAGGTCGACGTAGTGAGTCAGACCCAGCATAGTTTCTCGGCGGCGCCGCCCCAGGTCCTGAAGCCCGGAGACAGGCTCCGAATCACGGCCACGGTCAGCGTCACCGGCAACTTCAGCTCGGCAAATTTGGGCACCTCGGGAGTATCAGGCGTGAGGATCGACCTCATCCCCGGGGGCGGTCCTTACCCCGGGGGCGCGGCAGCACAGGCGAGCGAGGGGGCTACGAAGTCTGCCACGAGCGATTTCACGATCCCGGCGGGAGGCAAGCGCGGCGACAAGCTGGTGCTGTCGTACGAGTTCCATGCGGGCAACGCATCGTTGAGCGGTGTTACAAGGTACACCTATGAGTGGCAATTACCGTAGCCTGGCGGAATCGGGTCATACGGCGACGCCGCCGAGTGGCGCGGACGTGCTTGATTGGCGGCACGCTTCGCCCTCAGCGACATAGTTGTCGACTGACAGGGAACAAGCGAGGGACCATCTGGCCTCATTGCCGCAATCCTGGGCCAGCCGCGCCGCCGGTGGCGGGCGAGCTTTCCCTCACCGTCTCCGGTGACGCCGGGCCCCGGGGGCCAGGGGCGGGGGATCAACCTCCCGCGACCTCGACCACGGCGTGCCACAATTCGCCCTCCAGGGCGGGCGCACCGCTGTCGCTGCCGCCCTTGTCGACCCACACGGCATCGGCGTAGCCGTCGCCACGTACTGTCACCGAAGCGCATGTCCCCGCGGTCTCGGCGAGAACGGTGACGTGCCCGATCGTCCCGTCGGCGCTCCCGGTCGCGTAGGCTGCCTGCTTGCTGTCGTCTGCCTTCGGGTCCATCCCCTCGGACTGTTCCCAGCCGAGGATCATGTCGCCATCTGCCTCGCAGCTCAGCCGCGGGAACCACCCGTTGCCAACCACAGCAGGCTCGGCGAAGGTGGCGCCGCCATCGGTCGACCGCAGCACGGTGATCTTGCCCCGTCCGTGGTGTGCCAGCCACACGACCCCGTTGTCACCGGCGCAGACCGTCGGGTCGCCGGTGTTGGTGCGCGTGACCTCCTGCTCGGAGGACCAGGTCGCACCGCCATCGGTGGAGCGGCGCAGGTAGACGTGGTAGGCGCCATCGCGGTTGTCCCGCCACGTTACCCAGACGGATTCGCCAGAAGCGGCCACGGCCGGCCAAAGGGGAGCTGCGTCTGACCCGTCGACCCGGATGGGGGAGGTCCACTCTCCACTCTCGCGGTCGCGGGAGGCGAAGTGGATCTCCGAGGCAGCTTCATCGCCAACGAACCAGGCCGCAACCACTGTCCCTCCGCTCGCCGCGAGCGAGAGCCCGCTTGCGCCGGCCTCGAGCAGCCGGGGCGGACTCCACGTCGCACCGCCATCAGCCGACTCGCTGAGATACACGGACGTCTGGTCGCCACGGGCTGTCTCGGTCCAGCCGATGACGATGATCCCGTCCGCGGCAGCGATCGCCGTGAGCGACACCCGGCCCTGTCCGCTCGACACGGCTGACGGTTCGACATCAGCGGCGGACCCGGTGGCGGAGCCGTGCATCACCACGCGGCTGCCGGTCACGAAGACGTAATGCTGCGTTCCATCGCTATCCGTGACCACCTGGGCGGCGTTGTTGAACCCGATGTTCGCCGTGTTCCCCGCTGCTTCCAGCTGCTCAGGCGCGACCCTGGTGGAGGCACCCTGGCCGTTCGCCGGGCCGTCCCCCGTCGACGAAGCGGGGGACGTCACGTCCACACTCGAACAGGCAACCGCCGCAGCGAGGGTGGCGATCGAAACTGCCATAGCCAGGGATATGATTCTCATGGTGCTCTGTCCCTCCTGTCGTATTACCTGCATGGCGGGGGGCCGCCGGAATGTGACGCGCAGCCCGGTGGACAGCCGGTGAACGCCCCGGCAAGCACTGCCCCCGGAGGCGTGCGGCGATGCGCACCCGGGCAGGCGGGCCTGGCGTTGGCGCGCAGTGCCCCACCGGTAGATCATCGCCGCCCCGGCCGCGGACTTGATATGAACGGGCCGGTGCCGGTGCCGGGGGAGGGAGGCGGGAAGCGGAGCCCGCATGCGGAGGTGATTAGCGCACCGGGCCGGGCAGGGCTGCGGCCGCCGCTGGCGGCTCGGAGCGGTCGCCGGTGGTGGGGCCGAAGTAGAGGGCAAGCGGCCGGCCTTCAACCTGGTGGACCGGGACATCGATATCGAAAACGTCGCTCAGGACGGAGGGTGAAACGACTGTTTCAGGGGGTCCATCGGCGACGATACGGCCATCCTTCATGGCGATGATGCGCCCGGCGTGATAGGCGGCGAAGTTGATGTCGTGGATGACGACGACGACGGTCTTCTGGAGTTCTTCGGCCATACGCCGGATAAGGGACATGGCCTGGGCGGCGTGGCGCATATCGAGGTTGTTCAGGGGTTCATCGAGGAGCAGGTAGCCGGTGTCCTGTGCGAGCACCATGGCGATGAAGGCGCGCTGGCGCTGTCCCCCAGAAAGGCGATCAAGAGGCCGGTTGGCGAATTCCTCGAGTTGCAGGTACTCGATTGCCCGGTCCACGGCGGCGACGTCTTCGCCCGTCAGCCGCCCGGACGAATAGGGGAAGCGGCCGAACTCGATGAGCTCGCGAACGGTAATGCGAACGGCAACCTGGTTTTCCTGGCGCAGGATCGAGAGGCGTCGCGCGAGGACGGCGCTCTGGGTCCGGGCAACATCCATACCGTCGACGCGCACGGTCCCCGAATCAGGGTTCAGGATGCGGCCAATCATGGAGAGGAGCGTGGACTTGCCGGCCCCGTTGGCGCCGACCAGCGCGGTCACCCCACCGCGTGGTATCACGAGCGAAACGTCATCCACAACGGTGGTGGCGCCATAGCGTTTGGTAACGCGGTCGATCTCGATCACTTTCGCGCCTCCCTGTAGAGCAAGAAGATGAAGTAGATGCCGCCTATGAAGCTGATGATGATGCTCAGGCGTGTCTTGAATTCGAGGATTTCCTGGAGAACGAACTGCCCGCCGATGAGCGATATCATGCCGAGCAGGCCTGCGGCGGGAACCGTATAGCGGTGGCGGAAGGTGCCGGTAAGCTGATAGGCGAGGTTCGCCACCAGGAGCCCAAGAAATGCGACCGGGCCAACGAGCGCGGTTGACACGGAGACGAGGACAGCGACTACGAAGAGCGAACGGGAGACGAGGCGCTGGTGGTCAACACCGAGGTTGGTCGCGTGCTCCTCCCCAAGGGCGACGACATCGAGCCGGTTCAGCATGGACCAGGAGATGATGGTGGTGGCAGCGACGGCGATAGCCGAAACGGCGAGAAGGTCCTGGTTTATCGTGCTGAAGCTCGCAAACAGGCGGTCCTGCAGGCGGGAGAACTCGTTTGGGTCGATCATCCGCATTACCAGTTCGGTGAGGCTGGAGAACATGGTGCCCATGATGATCCCCACGAGAACGAGCACGTAGACATCGCGCCCGCCGCGGCCAAGGAGCCAGCGATAAAGCAGGGCAGCGAAGGCAAGCATCGCCACCACCTCGATTCCGAACCTGAGGCGAACGTCAATCAGCAGGAATGTGGTGGTGCCGAGGAAGTAGGCGGCGAGCGTCTGGATGAGGATGTAGAGGGAATCGAACCCCATGAGACTGGGGGTGAGGATGCGGTTGTGGGTGGCGGTATGGAACAGGACCGACGAGTAGGCGACGGCGAAGCCGACGATTGCCATGCCCGCGACTTTGCGCCCGCGCAGTTCGAGGGCGTAGTCGAGGGAGCCCTTGAGGTCGTAGGTCATGAAGAGCGCCACGCAGATGCCGAGGATGGCGGCGAGAACAGCGATGGTGGTGCGCGCGCGGCGAGGCGCGAAATGGCCTTTCGGCGCCACGGCAAGTGGGAGCCTCGATGTGTTAACGGCCACCGGGGCGGTTCCGGAGAATGAGGATGATGAAGATGAGGCCACCGCCAACGCCAACAACAGACCCCACGGGGATCTCATAGGGGTAGCGCAGGGTTCGGCTGAGGATGTCGCAGGCGAGGACGAAGAAGGCGCCGCTGATGGCGGTGGCAGGCAGCACCCGGCGCAGGTTTTCGCCCATCACCATGGTCACCAGGTTGGGAACGATGAGGCCGAGGAAGGGGATCGAGCCGACAACCACCACTACAACGCCGGAGACACAGGCCACCAGGGTGAGGCCGCCATAGAGAACCCGCTCATAGTGAACACCCAGGTTCACGGCAAATTCGCGGCCCATACCCACCAGGGTGAACCGGTTGGCAAACAGGTAGCTGATGATGGTGAGTCCGCCGACGATGTAGAGAAGTTCGTAGCGGCCGCGGAGCGTGCCCGAGAAGTCGCCGTTGGTCCAGGCGTTGAGCGACTGCAGAAGGTCGTGACGGAGGGCGAAGTAAACGGTGATGGCCTGGATGACGCCACCGAACATGATCCCGACAAGGGGGACGACGATGATATCGGGGTGGCGGAGGCGCTGGACAAGGGCGAGGAAGAGGAGCGTGCCGGCCATGGCAAATGCGACGGCGATCGACATCTTCAGAAAGACGGAGGCAGAGCCAAACCAGATGCTGGCGACGAGGAGGCCGAGGCTGGCGGAGCTGATGGTGCCAGAGGTGGAAGGCGCGACGAAGCGGTTGCGCACGAGCGTCTGCATGATGAGGCCCGAGACGCTCATGGCGGAGCCGGTCAGGAGGATGGCGGCGAGGCGCGGGACGCGGCTTTCGACAAAGACGCGAACCTGGTGATCGGAGTTGTCCCAGCGCAGCAGATCGAGGGGGGTGACATCGCTGACGCCAATGAAAAGCGAGGCGAACGATACCGCGGCCAGCAGTGCCAGCGCTGCCACCGTGAGCGCCGTGCCGTTCATGGAACGGGCCCAATCGAAAAGGCCAGGCGAGGCGGCGGCGCCCGCAAGGGGAGCCGCCGGTGCGCCGCTCATCGCCACGCTCCGGAGCTGCGCATGTTAGTTCAAACCCGCCCGGGCATCTGCAACGACCTGGAACATCGCGGGAAGTGAATTGGAAGCGATGTACCAGGCGAAGCCATCGAGATAGACAACGCGCTGGTTCTTCCAGGCCGGGGTCTGGGCAACGAGCTTGTTGTCGAGCACTTTCGCGGCAGCATCGCCTTCGCGGCCGAGGGCGGCATTCCGGTCGATGACGAAGAGGACCTCGGGGGCCGCCTTGAGAATGAACTCGAACGAGACGACGTCACCGTGGGTGGCGTCCCGGGCGAGTGATTCCTCGGCAGCGGCAAAGCCGAAGACATCGTGCACGAGACCGAAGCGAGAGCCGGGGCCGTAGGCCGAGACCTCGGCGCCGTTGGTCATCACGATAAGGGCGGTGCCAGCCCCCGGCGCCTTTGCCGCGACTTCCTTGATGGCGCTATCGAGACGGGCGAGCTCGGCAGCTACCTTTTCTTCGACGCCAAAGATCTGTCCCAGCACTTCGTGGCGCTGGCGAAAGCTCTTCATGAAGTCGGCGTTATCGATGGTCAGGTCAATGGTCGGCGCGATCTTCTTCATCTCGGGGTAGGTGGCCGAGGAGCGGCTGCCTACGATGATGAGGTCGGGTTCGAGGGCGTTCACGGCTTCGTAGTCGGGCTCGAAGGCCGTGCCCACCGGCTTGAGGTTCTTGTTCTCAACAGCCGCTTCATAGGCCGTGGGGACGGCGGTTCCGAGGCCGCCGAGCGAATCGACTTCGACGCCGAGGGCGTTGAGGGTGAGGAACACGCCCAGGTCGAAGACGACCACGGTCTCAGGGTCCGCGGGAACCGTGTCGGTCCCTGAGAAGTGGGTGACCGAGATCTCTTTGGGGCGAGCCGGTGATGGGGACGCCGAATCCGTGGCGGACATCGCCGGTGAGGCTGCGCCTGAGCCCGGATCGTCGTCATCGCTGCCGCAAGCGGTAACGAACACAACGGCCAGCAGCGTCAGTGCGAGCAACGGAGCGAACATGCGACCGCGGCGGAAGGTGTACAAGGAGCGCCTCCTGGATGTGGGTGAGGTACGGGACGGGAAGCGAAGGCTGTCCCGTCTATGGAATTTGATTAGGCTAACCATCTCTCGTTACATAGGCAAGCCTAATGAATTGTGTATGTATATACTGTTTTCGCCAGTGTGCTGCTGGCGATGAGGTGAAGATGATGGAGACTGAGCCAACCCCGGGGACGCCTCCGGACCGGCCCCGGAGGTTGTGGGCGACAATCGAGCGAATCGAGCAGGTTACAGAGCGCGTGCGGAGGGTCCACCTTGGCGGAGACGACCTGCGCCGATTCGAGCCCGGACTCCCGGGGGCGCACATCAAGCTGTTCCTGCCGGCCCCGGGGGAGTCCCGGCCGCCGTTGCCAGCAGGGTACGAGGGGCGCCGCGCCGTGTTCGCGGACGGGGTGGTCCCACCGACGCTGCGGACGTATACGCCGTTGCGCTTCGACCCGCGCGGCCACCTTGAAGTGGAGATGGTTGTGCACGGCGAAGGCTTCGCGTCGGACTGGGTACAGCGCGCGCGAGCGGGGGATAGCATCCTTGTGGCAGGCCCGCGTGGCGGCTGGGAGGTTCCGCAAGACGGAGCCTGGTACCTGGTTGTGGCCGACGAAACGGCGATCCCCGCAGCCACCCAGGTCCTGGCGGCGCTGCCTGACCGGGAGCTGGTGGTGGCGCTCGAAGTGATAGGCGAGGGCGAGGAGCGGCGAATGGGGCTGGACGGGTGCGAGGCGCAATGGCTCTACCGCGGCGATGATGCCCGGCAGGCGGGTATGGCCATCGAGCAATTCGTCCGCCAGCTCGAGTTGCCGGGCGGCCGCGGCTACGCGTGGGTCGCCTGCGAGGCAGGGGCGATGAGGCGAATCCGCCGGCACCTCATCGGGGACCGGGGATTCCCGCCCGAACACCTGGTGACGCGGGGATACTGGAAGCTCGGCGTCGCCGACCACCCGGACGGCGATTACGGCCTGGATGAAACGGACTCGCCGCCGCACGCGGCGACCAGCCAGCAGAGGAGAAAACCGTAGCAGCAGCGCGGTGGGCGACCGTGGCAGGTCAATCCCGGTAGCCGGGGGCGCTCACTTCACAACTTTGACTTCGCCAAACATGTCGGTGGGGTGGATGTCGCACTGGTAGATGTAGGCGCCGGGCGTGCCTGGGGCGGTGAAGACGAGCACACCCTTGCCCCCGGGACCGATGAATTCGGGGTCTGAACCGGCATCGTCGCCAGTGAAGTACTTCATATCGATGCCGCCGAAACGCATGTTGTGGATGGCGGAGCCGTTGTTCACGAGCTGGACGGTAATCTCCGCACTGGCAGGGACGGCCAGGGTAGGGTTGTTCGTGCCGTCGAGTACGAAAACGTTGCCGGCGCTTTCGTTCATGAGCAGGTCGAAGGAAGTCCGGCCAGGTGTGTCTCCCCCCGGGGTCTCGCCGCCTTCGGTTTCAGGGCCGGCGCCCCCGCAACTGGCGGCAAGGGTAACGGCCATCACTGCCACGGTGGTGAAAAGCGGTAACCGGTACTGCTTCAAGGCGAAAGACACGTCCACCCCCTTCCAGCGGGCATGGTCGATTGTGGTGCGACGCGGCACATGGTCAACGTTGGGCAAGTCCCTCGCTGAAGCGAAGGGATTCAGGCCCGGGCCTGATCGCCGGGCTGGATTATGCCGCACTCGTAGGCGAAGACCACGGCCTGGACGCGGTCGCGGAGTTCGAGCTTGGCAAGGACGCGCGCGACGTGCGTCTTCACCGTTGTCTCGCTCACGACCAGAATCCCGGCGATCTCGGCGTTGGAGAGGCCGCGTGCCATGAGTTCGAGGACCTCCCGCTCGCGCGCGGTCAGCTCGCTGGCGCCACCGGGCAGCGAGCGAGCCGGCTGGCGGCGTACGAACCCTTCGATAAGACGGCGGGTGATGGATGGCGCAAGCAGGGCCTCGCCTGAGAACACGGAGCGGATGCCCGCGACGAGCCTTTCGGGAGGGACGTCCTTTAACAGGAAGCCGCTTGCACCGGCGCGCAGGGCCTCGTAGACGTATTCGTCCATATCGAACGTCGTCAGCATCACGACTCTCGCGGTGGCATCCCGGGCAACGATCTGGCGGGCAGCGGCGATGCCATCGAGGTTCGGCATGCGGACATCCATGAGGACGACATCTGGGCGGAGGCGTTCGACAGCGGCCACGGCTTCTAGGCCATCGGCTGCTTCGCCGGCGACTTCCAGGTCGGGCTCGGCTTCGAGGATCATACGAAAACCGGCACGGACGAGCGCCTGGTCGTCGACCACAAGGACGCGGATGGGGCTCATGAGCGTCCCGGCACAGGCAGGCGGGCGCGGAGTCTGAAGCCGCCTTCAGGGCGCGGCCCGGCATCGATCTCGCCGCCGAAGATGCTGACGCGCTCGCGCATGCCAAGCAGGCCCTGGCCGCCCTCGCCACCGGCGGCTGCGCCGATACCATCGTCGCAGACCTCAACTTCTATCGCGTCAGGCTCATAGCGGAGGTGAACCTCGGTGCGGCTCGCATTGGCATGCTTGCGGGCGTTGGTAAGGCCCTCCTGCACGACCCGGTAGGCGGTCAGGTCGACCCCCGGAGGAAGGGGCACGGGGTCGCCCACGACCAGAAGGTCAACTGCGAGTCCCAGGTCGCGGGCCTGTTCCACCAGCCCTGGCACCTGGCCCAGGCCGGGCTGGGGCTCGAGGTCCGGGGAGTCATCCATGAGCCGCAGAATGCCGACGAGGCGGCGCATTTCGGCGAGTGCCTCGCGGCCCGTCTGTTCGACGGCAAGGAGAGCATCGCGCTCCTTGACCTGTTCGGGCCCAAGCAGGCGACGAACGGCGGAGGCCTGGATGGTCATGACGCTCACGCTGTGGCCGAGGACGTCGTGGAGCTCGCGGGCGATGCGGGCGCGTTCTTCGGCGATAGCGGCGCGGGTGGTTTCTTCGCGATCGCGGGCGAGGTTGGCGGCGCGCGTCTCGGCAGCCTCGGCGCGGGCGCCACGCTGCTGGAGGGCAAACCCTGCGAGCCAGACCATGGAGAAGAGCCCCGCGGTGAAGACGTAGGTACCGGTGGAGCCGCTGGGCTCGTTATAGGCGATGGTGAGCGCACCACCGGCAACCAGCAGGAGGCCGGCCCGGGACTGGGTGGGGTCAGGGAGGTTGCCCAGGAGGAACGCGGCGGCAATGCCGGTGGCAAAGATGCTCAAGGTGAATACGACGAGTCTGCCATCGACAAAGGAGAGCGCCGGGGCGAGCACCCAGACCGCTGCTCCGGCCCCGAAGGGCCACCGCCGCCGGGCGAGGAGCGGCAGCACCATGAGTGCGACCGCCGGGGCTGTGAACCACACGGCCGTCTCGGGGGCGCCCGACTCGTTGCGCCTGAACACCACCTCGCCGACAGCGTCGAGCGCGGCGACGAGTACCGCCACTTCAAGCCAGTAGCCACGTACGAATGCGCCGAGCCGCTGCATGTGGTGAGCGTACGACATTCACCGCGCCTCAGGAGTCATCCTGGAGAACGATGCACAGATCATCCGCGACGACGACCGGGAATCAGGCGCTGTGTGGACGATTGCGGCAAGCGCGACGACGAGGATATCCATATCCCACCTGTGGAGAAAGGCAATGAACAAGTCATTCCCGGAAGAGAGGCGAAGGGGCCCCGGGGGCCGGCGGCTGCCGTTCACCGGGCGAACGGCCCGGGCATCCGCGCGGCATCCGTGGCGAACGTTCGGGCTCTGGGTAGCCCTGCTGGCGTTTGCGTACCTTGCGGCGGGGACGATGAGCCTGGCAGCGAGCCCGGGCACGGCCGGGAGCGAATCGACGCGAGCGCGGGACCTTATTGATGAGCGGCTTCGCCAGGAGACGCCACCAGAGGAATACATCATCGTCGAATCGGAGGCCGTGATGGCGGGGACCGAAGCATTCGGCGCATTCGTGGATGGACTCGTTGCGGACGTGCGCGGGGTCGAGACGGTCCGCTCGGTGACCAGCTACCGGGACGGCGGCGAAGGCCTTGTCTCCCGGGACGGGCACGCCGTCCTCATTCCGGTGACCCTGACGGGCGACGAAGCCGACGCGGTTGAGGCGGCAGAACCGCTGGTGGCGGTGGTCAACCAGGCGAACGGGACGGGTGGGTTCCGGGTAACGACGGTCGGGTTTGGCAGCGTTGAGGGCGAGTTCGCCACGCTGCTCGAAGAGACGCTGCAGCAGGGCGAGCTGATCGGGGTGGGGGTAGCCCTGGTGATCCTGGTAGTAGTGTTTGGCGCTGCGGTGGCGGCCGGGCTACCCGTGGCGCTCGCGCTGCTTTCGATCTTCGTGGCGGCAGGAGCGACGGCGCTCATCAGCAATGCGATGGAGATGTCGAACTTCGTGGTCTTCATCATCACGATGATCGGCCTGGCCGTGGGCATCGACTACTCGCTCTTCATCGTCCAGCGCTTCCGCGAAGAGCGGGCGCTCGGGCTGGAGAAGGTCGATGCAATCGCAACGGCAGGTGCAACAGCGAGCCGCACGGTGTTCTTTTCGGGTATGGCGGTCGCGATTGCGCTGGCGGGGATGCTGATCATGCCCGACGCGACCTTCCGGAGCTTCGCGGTGGGCGCCATGCTCGCCGTGGCGGCGACGGTGCTGGCATCGATGACGCTCCTGCCGGCCGTGCTTGGACTGATGGGCGACCGCATCAACTGGCTCTCGATCCCGTTTGCGGGCCGGCGCGGGAAGCAGGGGGCAGGCAGCGGACGCGCCTGGGATGCGGTGGTCAGGACCGTCGTGGCCCGGCCGGTGGTTAGCGCCGTGGTCACCGGGGCTATCCTGGTGGGCGCAGCGGCCCCGCTACTCGGGATGAACCTGGGCAATGTCGGGATCGCCTCGCTGCCCGAGGACAGCGACTCAAGGCACGCCTTCGACGTTCTCAACCGGGAGTTCTCGGACGGCGTACTGGCGGCCGAGATCGTTGTCGACGCGCCGCAGATTGGCGACCCGGCGGTGATGGACGCCATCGGGGAGCTGGAGACGGCCCTGGCCGGGGATGGCTTCTTCGGCACGGCCGTGCTGGAGACGAATGAAGCCGGCGACCTGGCACTGCTGACCGTGGCGATGCCAGGCGACTTCTCGAGCGCAGAGTCCCGGGCCGCGCTGGAGCGCCTGCGGGGCGATTATGTCCCGGCAGCCTTCGATGGGGTGAGCGCCGGGGTGTATGTGGGAGGGCCGACAGCGGAGGCAGTCGATGCGGTGGCGACGCAGAGGCACTACCTCCCGCTGGTGTTCGCGTTCGTGCTCGGTTGCAGCTTCCTGCTGCTGCTGGTGGTGTTCCGCTCCATCGTGGTGCCGCTGAAGGCGGTGGTGATGAACCTGCTCTCTGTGGGAGCGGCGTATGGAATCCTCGTGCTGGTGTTCCAGGAGGGGATCGGGGCCGGGCTGCTCGGCTTCCGGGAGGCTCCGGTGATCGAGTCATGGCTTCCGCTCTTCCTGTTCGCCATCCTGTTCGGGCTCTCGATGGACTATCACGTGTTCCTCCTGAGCCGGATCAAGGAGCACTACGATCAGACCGGGGACAACGCCGCATCAGTAGCGCACGGGCTCCGGAGCACGGCGAGCATCATCACGGGCGCGGCAATAATTATGGTCGCGGTGTTCGCGGGCATGGCGTCGGGAGACCTGGTGGTGTTCCAGCAGGTCGGGTTCGGCCTGGCCGTGGCAGTCATCCTCGACGCGACCGTCATCCGGATGGTGCTGGTACCGGCGAGCATGGAGCTCCTGGGCGACTGGAACTGGTACTTCCCTTCGTGGCTGGAGTGGCTGCCGAAGATCAACATCGAAGGAACGCGAGGAGCAGCCCCGGCCGCCGGCCCGGTGGCAGCGGGCACCTCACCGGCGGTGGTGCCGGCGCCATGATGCCGGCGGGGGCCGGCAGGGCTGGTGGCCACCAGCTCACCTGACGGCCCCCCGGCCTGTTCGTAGAACGGCCCGCCCATCCAGGGCGGGCCGTTCTCCATTGGACCGGACAATATCTGAGGCTCCCGCTACGTTCCCCGCAGGCGAGGGTCGAGGGCATCGCGCAGGGTGTCGCCAAGGAGATTGAAGCCGAGGACGGCGAGGGTCAGCGCGACGCCGGGATAGATGGTGAGCCACGGCGCCTGCTCGATGTGGCGAAGGCGGTCGGGGCTGAGCATGGAGCCCCAGGAGACCTTCCAGGTGGGGTCATCGGAAGGGATGCCCAGGCCGAGGAAGCTGAGGGCGCCTTCGGCGAGCATGGCGGAGCCGACCAGCACGGAGGCGGTGACGATGACGAGGGGCATGGCGTTGGGAAGGATGTGGACCGCCATGATGCGCAGCGGCCCGGCGCCTGCGACACGCGCGCTTTCGACGTAGGGCGCTTCGCGAATGGAGAGGACAGCACCGCGGACGATGCGCGAGACATAGGGAGTGAAAACGAGTGCCAGCGCCCAGATGACGTTGAACATCCCCTGTCCGAGGACGGACCCGACAAGCATGAGAAAGATGATCGCCGGGATTGCCATGATGGCATCGGAGAGCTGTTGCAGGAGGGTGTCGACCCAGCCTCCGACGTAGGCGCTGATCGTACCGAGGAGCATGCCGGCGACGGTGCCCAGGGCGGTGGCCAGCAATCCGACAAGAAGCGAAACACGGGCGCCGTAGACGGCCTGGCTGAAGGTATCGCGGCCGAGGCTGTCGGTGCCGAAGAAGTGGTCGAGAGACGGCCCGGAGAGCCGCTCGGCCGGGTAGATCGTGATCGGATCGTGGGTGGCGATGGCGGGCGCGAGGGCGGCGACGACGCAGAGGATACTCACGATGCCGACGGAGAAGGCGGCCAGGGGGCGGCGCAGAAAGAAGCGGCCGGTGCGCGCGGCCCGGCCCGGGCGAGCGAGAACGGAGTTGAGCGCAGCGGCGCGGCCGGTGGTGGACCCGTCAGCGGCCATCTACCGGAGCCTGATCCTGGGGTCGGAAGCCGCAGCAGCGACATCGGCGGCAAGGTTTGCCGTAACGGTGAGGGTGGCGACGAACATGACGATGCCGAGCATGAGGTTGTAGTCGCGGGTGGAGAGCGCCTCCATGGAGGTCGAACCGAGCCCGGGGAGATGAAAGAGGAACTCGACGACGACGGTGCCACCCAGGAGGAAGACGATCTGGTTGCCGAGGACGGCGATCACGGGGATGGCGGCATTCAGTAAGACGTGACGGATCACGACCGTGGTTTCGCGCAGGCCCTTGGCGCGGGCGGTGCGGATGTAGTCGTGCCGCAGAACTTCGAGCACGGCGGAACGGGTGAAGCGCATGGTGATGGAGCAGAGGTTGTAGCCAAGGATGAGGGCGGGCATCCAGAAGGACCGGAGGTTCTCCACGGGGTCTTCCCAGATGGGGACGTAGATATCCGGTGTGGCATAGCCGAACCAGAGCCCGCCGTAGACGATAAGGACCGTGCCCAGCCAGAACGCGGGCACGGCAAGGCCGGTGATGGAGACGACGCGGATGACGTAATCGAGCGCGGAATCCTGGCGAGCGGCCGAGATCACGCCGAGAGGAATGCCAACGAGCGCTGAGAAGAGGATGGAGAGGATGAGCAGCTCGGCGGTGACCGGGAAGGTATCGGCGAGGCGGCCGGCTACGGTTTGCTGGTCGCGATAGAGGGACTGGCCGAGGTCGCCACGGAGGGTGTGTCCCAGCCAGCGGAAGTACTGGACGGGGAGCGGGTCATCGATTCCGATCTGTTCGCGAAGGGCCTGGAGCTGGGATTCGGGGATGCGCTGGGAGAGCTTGGCAAGGACGGGGTCGCCCGGGGCGGCGTGGATCAGCAGGAAGACGACAACCGAGACCACCCAGACGACGACGAACGACGCGATCCCGCGCCGGACGATGTAGCCGGTCACGCGCTTCTCCGGCGCTGAGGATGCAGGCAGAGGGAACGAGCGGCGGCCCGTGGCCTCATGCTTTCTTCAGCTTCTGGTTGATCCAGACTACCTCGTTGCTCTTCTGGCCCCAGCCGACGTTGCTCCAGGCGTGGATGGTATCGAGCACGTTGAATGCCCACGGCTGGCGGGCAGAAAGCTTGTATGGGTTGACGCCCCAGATCCGGTAGGCCTCTCCGAGATCGACCTTCATGACTTCTTCGAGGGCCTTGCGCCGCTCCTCGGCTTTGAACAGACGGCGCTGGTCAACGGTCAGCTTGTCGAGCTTATCGTCTTTGACCCAGAAGAAGTTGCGCGGGGACTTCGAGTTGAGCGGCCCGTAGGCGTACTGGTCGGGGTCCATACCCGGGCCTGCGAAGTTGGCGAACACACCGTCGAGGTCGCCCCACTGCTTGGCGAAGAGGGCAGTGGACCAGCGGGTCAGGTCCTGGACGCCGTACTCGTCGAGGACGACCTCGATCCCGGCGTTGCGCCAGTAGCCGATCATGAGCTTGGCGACGTCGGTACCAGTACCGGGGATGCTGGAAACCATGACCTTGAGCAGCCGTCCCATGCCCTTCTCGGCGCCGGTGGCTTCCTTCAGGAGCTTCTTCGCTTCATCGACGTTGTACTTGTGCGCGCCGCCGAGCTTGTCGAGCTCGTCGATGGACCACGGCCAGTTACGGCCGAAGTAGCTGTAGTCCTGCGCATAACCGGGGGCGCCGAGGCCCTCGGCGACGCTGTCGATGATGCCGTTGATGTCGACCGCCATCTGGAGGGCTCGCCGTACGCGCCTGTCGTTGAGCGGGGGCTTGTCGACCTTGAGGACCATGTAGGGCTGGAACCCGGGGGGAGGAACGGCAACCTGGCCAAGGGCGCCGTTCACCGAGCCGACGACGTTGTCGAGCTCGGTCTTGCCCTGGACCCAGAGGGTGTCGAGGTTGCCGGAGCGGAACTGGGCAACTTCCTGGGGGTGGTTGCCGAGCAGCATCGGCGCTTCGAAAGCATCGAGGAACGGGAGCTGCTTGCCAGTGACGGGGTCCTTGCGGAAGTAAGTGGGGTTCTTCTTCCCCGAGTGGACGTTCGGCGGGTCCCACTTATCGAGCATGAAGGCGCCCGTACCAATCGGCACCTTCTTGAAGATGTCGGGCTTTTCGTAGGCCTCTTTTGCGAAGATGACCGCCACCGGGTACATGAGTGAGTTGAGGAAGTAGGCAGCGGGCGCCTTGAACTTCACCACTACGGTGTACTTATCGGGGGTCTCGATCTTATCGACTTCGGAGAAGATGGGCTGCTGGGCGATTCCCTTTGTGGGATCCTGCGTGCCCTGGTAGACCCTGAAGCAGTAGGCGACGTCCTCGGAGGTGAGCTCTCGGCCGGCAACCGGGGCGATGTCGTGGAACTTCACGCCCTGGTGGAGCTTGAAGGTGACGGTGAGGTCGTCGTTCTGTTCCCAGGTCTGGGCGAGGTCGCCAATCGGGGGGTAGAGGTTATCGCCGTTCTCCTTGTCGTTCATCTTGAACGTGAGGAGGCCGTTGAAATGGCAGGAGGCGAACGAGGCAAGGGTGTCGCCTTCGGGGCCGGTGACGTCCCAGCCAGTCACACCGGGGTAGGTGGAGTAGCGGAAGGTGCCGCCCGGCTGGGGGCCGTCGGCCTGGCCGGCGAGGGTGCCAAAATGGTGTGCACCGTACTTCTTGCGGTAGTCAACGAGGGTCTTGGAGATGCCGGGGGGCACGGGCTCAAAGCCGGGCGGGAGCTTGCCATCGCCACCGCCGTTGCCCTTCCCGCCATCGTCGTCGTCATCTCCGCAGGCAAGGAGAATGCCGCCAGCCAGGCCAAGGGCAAGAGTGCGGCGGCGCGTGACCGGTGTCTTGAGGGCTCTTTTCCAGTAGTTCTCTTCACGCATGGTCGCCTCCCACGGACGCTGCGCGGCTGGGGGCCGCCGCAGGCACGGTCTTTCGCGCACAGCCCCCACCCTGCCGGCAGTGCGGCGGGAGACAGTTCACGACACGCGCACCTTGTACACCGATGCCGACTTATGAGTCAAGTTACATCCGATGCCTGGCATCCGCTACGTCTATTGACAGCGGGGCGGTGATCGCGTGGCGGCGGCCTGGCGCGGGTGGAGCGGGCTTTCCCCACCGGGCCTGGATTCGGCGTAGACTACGGCCACATCCAGGAGGACCCGATGACCAACACGCCCACAGCGGCCGGTTCGGCCGCGAACCTGAAGCCCCTGCGCCCGGGGATGTTCGCGCTACCCGAGCGGGTGGACATGCCAGTCCGGCTGCTGGGGAACCGTTGCCGCAACTGCGGCCAGCCGTTCTTTCCTGCGCGCCATTACTGTGCTGCCTGCACCAGTGGCGACATGGAAGACACGGAGTTTGCCGACGCAGGGAAGATAGAGACCTTCACCGTGGTCCGGCAGCAGCCCCCGGGGGGCGCCATCACGCCACCGTATGCGATCGTGCGGGTGAAGCTGGACAACGGCCCAACCGTGCAAACAGTCGCCACGAATTGCGACCCGGAGAAGCTCAATATCGGTGACCGTGTGCAGCTCATCGCCCACCGGGTGTTGGAGGACGAATCGGGCGCCACTGTTGTTTCGTTCATGGCTCAGCCTGCGAAGCAGGGCTGACGCATCAGCGCGAAGGAGAGAAGCGATGCGAGAAGTTGTAGTCCTGGGAGCGGGCCTGCACCGGTTTGGCCGGTTTCCCGACAAGAGCCTCCAGGACCTTGGCCGCGAGGCAATCAAGAACGCCCTCGACGATTCGGGGGTGCCGTTCAAGGACATCGAGGTGGCCTATGTGGGCCGGGTTCTGGCGGGGATGGGCGCCGGGCTGAGCGTTGTCTCGGAGATGGGACAGACGGGAATCCCGGTGATCAATATCGAGATGGCCTGCGGCAGCTCCACGAGCGCCTTCCGCGAGGCCTACCTTTCCGTGGCCAACGGCGTGTACGACACGGCCCTGGTGGTGGGCTTTGAGAAGATGCAGCGGGGGATGCTGCAGATCTCGGAGCAGGCAAGCTACCAGACGGTGATGGGGCTTGCGGTGATGCCCGCAGCCTATGCGTTGCAGGCTCAGAGATACATGGCGGACTACGAGGCCACCCCGGAGATGTTCGCGCAGGTCTCGGTGAAGTCGCACCGCAACGGGGCGCTCAACCCGTACGCGCAGTACCAGAAGGATGTGACCCTCGACGAAGTCATGGCCTCGCGGATGATTGCCGACCCAATCACGCTGCTCCAGTGCTCGCCTACGACCGATGGGGCAGCGGCGGTGGTGATCTGCGCGAAGGAGAAGGCGGCGCAGTACAGCGCGGCCCGCAGCATGACGGTCGCGGGCTGGGCCACCGGGTCGGGCAAGTTCGAATCGCACGACGACGGCGAAGGGGACGCGGAGACGAATACGGGCGAGGTGACGCGCCTGGCCAACCAGGCCTACGCGCGGGCGGGCATCGGACCGGAGGACGTGGACGTCACCCAGGTGCATGACGCGTTCAGCCCGGGCGAGGTGTTCACGATCGAGGGCCTGGGCCTGGTGAAGGCGGGCGCCGGGGCGAGGGCTGTGTGGGAAGGGCGCACTGAGATCACGGGCGATATCCCCGTGAATACCGACGGCGGGCTCCTTTCGCGCGGGCACCCCATCGGCGCGACCGGGGCGGCGATGGTAACGGAGATCTTTCGCCAGCTCACAGGCGAAGCCGGCCCCCGCCAGGTGAAGGGGGGCGATGCGAAGGTGGGGCTCATCCACAACGCTGGCATCGGCGGGGTAAACATCCTCGTCTTCAAGCGTTGAGGCCGCGAGTATGACTGGCCGGCTCCAGGACAGGGCTGCAATCATCACAGGCGGCGGCAGCGGCATTGGCCGGGCGTGCGCGATCCGGTTCGCGGCCGAGGGCGCATCGATTTGCGTGGCCGACCTTAGCCTCGAAGGGGCGGCGCGAACGGTGCATGAGATCGAAGCGGCGGGCGGACAGGCGTTTGCGTTGCAAGTGGACACTTCGGCCGAGGCCGAGAACGACCGGATGGTGGAACGCTGCGTGGCCGCCTACGGCGGGGTGGACATCCTGGTGGCGGCGGCAGGGATCAGCAGCGGCCGGCCGCCAACCACCGGACCCATTGAGCCGGTGACCACATTGACGGTGCCGATGGAGCACTTCCGGAAGGTCATCGATGTGAACCTTTACGGTGTTCTTTTTTCGGACCGGGCGGCGGCGCGGTGGATGGTGGCGAACAGGAGGGCGGGAAGCATCATCAACCTGGCCTCGGTGGCGGCGAGGGTGCCCCTGCCAGGGGGCGCCTACAGCGTGAGCAAGGCGGGGGTGTGGATGCTGACGAAGGTGCTGGCGCTGGAGCTGGCCACCACCGGGATCCGGGTGAACGCAATCGGCCCCGGTTTCATTGAAACGCCCATGACCGAGATGATCCGGGGCGATGAGGCGCGCAACCAGTGGGTGCTTGGAATGACGCCGACGGGGCGCTACGGGCAACCGGAGGAGATAGCGAGCACGGCGCTCTTCCTCGCTTCGGATGAGTCGTCGTACTTCACGGGGGAGATTCTGCACCCGGCGGGCGGGATGTTCACGGGGTAGCGAACGAAAGGAGAGGGAGCTTGGAGCTGAAAGAGGTAATCGGCCGGCGCCGTTCTATCCGGTTCTTCGAGCCGTGGCGCGAAGTGGAGAGGGAGAAGATCCAGGCGATCCTGGAAGCCGTCTACCGCGCGCCACGAGTGCTGGAAGTGGACTTCGTGCGCATGGTGGTGGTCCACCGCGACAGGCTCACCCCTGAGCAGATGGCGCAGCTGAAGACGCCGACGACGACGGCGCAGCTGGATATGGCGCCGGTGTACATCTTCTTCTTCGCCGACATGGATGCCCTGGAAGCCGCAGCGCGAACGGGCGGCGGGTTCAGGCAACTGGTTGATGCAGGCGTGCTGAACCGCAGCCACGGGTGGAGCCCGGAATTCGTATCGGGCACGGCAGCGGGATACCTGAAGGCCCTTGTTGATGACCCGGATAAAGTGCCGGTGGGGCCGCCCGGGCCCGACGGCAAGCCCCGGCTGGCTTCGCGGGAGGCGCTCCGGCTGGCGCGAACGGCTATAGGCATCGCCCAGGACTACGCGCTGCTGGCGGCTTTCAACGAAGGACTGGGGGCGCTGCTGTCGGCAGTGAGCGTGCCAGCGGCAAAGGCGGTGATGGGCATCCCGGATTCGTGGGCGCCTTCGAGCCCGATGCTGCTGGGCTACCCGGGGGAGACGCCTGAGGCGGGCGGCCAGCGGCCCCGCGAGCCGTTCGAGGAGGACTTCTTCGAGCTGCATTACGGCCACCCCTTCTATCGCGAGCCGGCGGTGGTCGAACGGCTGAAGGCGGCCGGGATGATCCAGGAAGAGGCGCCGTTCCCCTGGCGCATGGACGAGGTGAGAGGCCTCGCCCGCAAGTACGGGCTGCCGGACTAGGAGAGGGAAGATGGATTTTCGACAGGCTGTGGGACGACAGCGGACCTTCCAGTACTTCCTTCCCTACCGGCCGGTGGAACGGCCGAAGGTGCAGGTGATCCTCGAGGCCGGGCGGCGCGCCTCGCGGGCCGTGAACACGGCGTTTTCGAAGGCAATCGTGACTTACCGGGACAGCCTCTCGGCGGAGGAACGGGAGAAGCTGAAGACGCCCCTTTCAGCGGCGCTGGTGGATACGGCGCCCGTCTACATCTTCTGGTACCACGACATGGACGCGAGGCGGGTGGCCGTGGAGGAGAAGAAGTGGCCGACGGTGGCCTCGGGGACGCTGGTAGCGATCGGGGCGCTTGGACCGCCGCACGGGTGGAGTCACCGTTATGTGCAGCAGGTAGTGCTGCCCGAGGTGCTGATGCCGGGGCTCGATGCGGGTCCCCAGCGTGGAGGAAACGCCGACGCCGCGCTGGCGATGGCGCAGGGGCTACTGGCCGCGCTCGACGAGGGGCTGGCGGCTTGCCTGGCTCCATTCGATGAAGCAGGCGCGAAGGAGGTCCTTCGCACGCCCGACACCTGGGAGCCGGTTATGGGGATGTTCCTGGGATACCCGGCAGAGTCGTGGGAGGCAGGCGGGCAGGAGCCAAGGCCGCCCTTCGAGGGCATGTTCTTCGAGCAGAACGCGGCGGAACCGTTCGCGCGCGACGCGAAGCTGGCGCAAGCGCTGGCCGAATCGGGCCTGGGCGGGCGGCCGGCGCCGGTCCCGTGGCGAGAACGGGAAGTGCGCGCTCTTTCGCGCATGCTCGGCCTGCCGCAGGAGTGAGGTGATGGGAATGACAGACGTTCAGCCTGCAGATGTGCGCAATTCAGAAACCGTCCACCGCTGGCTGGCCAGCCGCCTGGACCTCTGGGGTCGGAAGGCGCTCAACGACGAGCTGGTTGAAACACTCACGCGCTTCTGCCAGCGAGTGGGTAAGGCCCCGGACGAGATGGTGGATGACTGTCTGCGGCCGGGGAAGGAGCGCGACGTGTACGTGCTCCGAACGCGGGCGCGGCGCGAATACATGGAGCAGATAGAAGCGTTCGAAGCGGAGACGGGCAGCCGCGACCAGGCGAACATCGTCCGCAGCTTCCTCATTCACAACGGGGTGGCAATGAACCCGAACCTGCTGCCGTGATGGCCCCGGGCTAGACCTCGTCGGCGAGCTTCTGGCCGGCGGCCTTGAGCAGCGGCCGGGCCGCGGCGGCCAATGCCTGCCACCAAGGGTCGAAAGCGGAGGGCGGCAGCTCGCCGCTCCGGTGGAGAGGGACGATTCGATCGAGTTCGGCGTTGACGGCAGCGGCGAGCTCCTCGCGCGTGCCGTTGTTCCTGACGGTCCAGTCGGCCCCGGGGGCGCGCTGCTCGAACGGGCGCATCGACGCGAGGCGCTGGTTCGCCTCTTCGGCGCTCATGCCGCGCGTTTCGATGAGGCGCTGGCGGGCAACATCATCATCCACGCCCACGAGCCAGGTCTGGTCGCACCAGCGGGCGTAGCCGGGCTCCATGAGGTTTACGGCCTCCATCACGGCCACGGCTGTGGGGGGGAGCTCGGCACGCCAGCGGTCGATCTCGCTCTTGATGAGGTCAGTGATGGAACCCATGGCGCGGGTGAGCTTCGCCATTTCAGCGGGCTTGCCGAAGACCTTCGCCCCGAGGGCCTTCCTGTCGACGTAGCCATCGGCGCCAACCACATCCTGGCCGAACTCGGCAACCACGCGGTCGAAGCCGGGTGTGCCGGGGTCGTAGAGCCTGTGGACAAGCCTGTCGGCGTCGCAGTGGACGGCGCCGCGCTCTTCGAGCAGGGCGGCGACAGTCGACTTGCCCGCAGCAATCGTCCCCGTGAGGCCGATGACGAGGCAGGTTTGCTTGCGGTCCGATGCCGGTTGCTGAGTCAAGCACTGGCCCCTTTCGCCCCGGCCCGGCGAGCTGGGCGGGGTGAGGTGCGGCCGGGGGCGCCGCCGCTTTCGCGTCGACCCCCCCGGCCTCTTGCTGGCAGCCCCGGTTAGGGCCGTTCGTTGGACATGATGATGGTGCCGCTGGCGGCGAACATGCCGCCCACGCCGTGGGCGATGCTGATCTTTGCGCCGGGCACCTGCGCGGGGGCGATGCCGCGCATCTGACGGACGCTCTCCTGGAGGGCGTACATGCCGTACATGCCGGAGTGCATGTAGCTCAGGCCGCCGCCGTTCGTGTTCAGCGGGAGCTTGCCGCCGGGGCGGGTGTTCCCTTCCCAGATGAACCGGGCGCCCTCGCCGCGCTTGCAGAAGCCGAGGTCTTCGAGGCCGTAGATGGGCAGGTGGGCGAAAGCGTCGTAGACCATGAGGTGATCGACATCATTGTGGGAGATGCCGGCCTCGTCGAAGGCCTTCTTCCCGGAGACGCGGAAGGCCTTCGAGGTGGTGAAGTCCTCCATCTGGCTCACCATTGGGGTTTCGCTGCTTTCGCCGGTGCCAATGATGTAGACGGGCTTGTTCGGGAAGTCCTTCGCGCGGTCCGCGGAGGTGAGGATGAGCGCACCGCCGCCATCGGTCACCAGGCAGCATTCGAGCAGGTGGAACGGGTAGGCGATCATGCGCGAGTTAAGGACGTCATCGACGGTGATGGGGTCGCGGAAGGAGGCGCGGGGGTTCATGGCGGCCCATTCGCGCTGGACGACGGCAACCATGGCGAGCTCTTCGTGGGTGAGGCCGTATTCCTTCATATAGCGAAGGACGGGGATGGTGAAGGAGCTAGGCGGGCCGGAAGTGCCATAAGGGCCTTCGAACTGACCCTGCAGGCTCGATGGCGAGCCCCAGCGGCCGGCCGCGCCGACCCGCGAGCGGCCGCTCTCGCCGTGGGTGATGAGGACGGTCTTGCAGAGGCCTTCGTTTATGGCCGCGGCGGCATGGCGAACGTGAAGCATGAACGAGCAGCCGCCCACGGCCGTGCCATCAAGCCAGGTGGGGGTGATGCCCAGGTAATGGGCGATGGCAACAGGCGATTCGCCGGCAGTGGCGACGCCGTCGATGTCCTTCGGGCCCAGGCCGGCGTCCTTCATGGTGTTGAGGGCGGCGTCGGCATGGAGCTGGATGACGGAGAGTTCGGGGATGAGGCCCATCTCCGTGGTTTCGGCGGCGCCGACAATGGCAACGCTCCCGGGCTTCATCGGTTCACCCCCGCGGCGGGGCGGAACTTCGGGATGTCAAGGTGTTCGTTGCCGGGCTCGAAGACGACCTCGACGGGCATATCAAGAATGAGGGCTTCGGGCGTCTGTTCCACGTCAACCATGTTGGTCATCATCCGTGGGCCTTCGTGGAGCTGGATGACCGCGATCGCGTAGGGGGCATCGTGTTCGAAGCCGGGTGCGGGCCGGTGGTTGATCACGTAGCTGTAGAGCTTGCCGCGGCCGCTGGCGGCGAAGCTGCTGACCGAGCGCGAGGCGCACTGCGGACAGAACGGGCGAGGGGGGAAGTAGATGTGGCTGCAGGTGTTGCATCGCTGAAGCCTGAGCTCACCGGCCTTGGTCCCGTCCCAGAAGTCCCTGGTTTCCGGGGTAGGGTGGGGTAGGGGCTTGCGGTGTTCCGCCAAGTGTAGGTCCTGCCTTGCGAAAAGGAGTCCGGGGCCGCGGAGGGTTCCCGGCTCGGTTGTATGTCAATATCTACCGTGAACGTGAAGGTAGGGCAAGCGGCGGCGCGGGCCGGGGAGCGGCCTCACTCGCTCCTGGTAGTCACGAACTCGGCGTACCAGAGTGCAGCCGCTATGCGACTGGTGACCTCGACCTTCTGGAAGATCGCTCGAACGTGGTCTTTCACGGTGTCAAGTCCGATACCCAGCTCGGCGGCGATCTCCTTGTTCGCCCGTCCCGCGGCGATAAGCGCTAGCACCTGCCACTGGCGCGGGCTCAGAGGATGGGATCGCTCGTGCATCGCTCTCACACCCCAAATGTGATCCGCTCTTAAATAGCACGGACAAGGTCGTCCCGGCAACCCCACCACGAAAGGGCATCTTCACCCCCCGAAAGTGGGGGGTCACAGGCGGAACTGTGTTGACTAGCATAGTGGGCAATACGGGGGCCTGGAGAGGAGTCCAGTATGCGCGACCTCGCAACCAGCTTCGTTGGCATCGTGCTCTTCCTCATGGCGGGCGCCGGAGGAGCACTGGGCGGGAGTGTCCTGGCAGACCAGGCCTACTCCAGTAATCGAACCGGTAATGGCCATAACGGAGTAACTTTCACCGCTAATACGGAAATCTCCTACACTGCGAACGCAAGCGGATGGAATGCGTGGCATACCGAGGCATACATGCAGGTTACGAATGGGGGAAGCGCTCTTTGTGATCGCAGTCGTCTATTCAGTGCCGGCTGGACGCAAATAGGCAACAAGAACTGGGCCGGAAGCCCGTTCCCGTTCTCCAGCGGCTCGGGCTGGCAGTTTGACTACTTCGACTGGCCGTATCCGGCCGCATCGTGGGCGATGAGATCGTGGTGGCAGATAGACGATACGTTCAGCGGGAGCGTGTGTAGCTACGGCGGCGGGGTTGGCATCTACAAGGCTGGTAATGGCTCATCCCCCGTAACTGAGACTGTTCCCAGTCCATGAGCTTGTCCGGAGGTTTCATGATGACGAAAAGCACCACTCGTTGGAATCGCACCCGGGGGCTCCTCTTCGTCGCCGCCCTGGTGCTCGCAGTGGCTACGTCTGTCGCCGTGACCTTTGCCGTGGGCAGGCCCGACGGCGGCGCGAAGCTGAGGGGCGTGTCGGTCCTCGACGACAGCACCTCGTCGCCGGGGTTCTCGGTTGAGGCCGTATCCGCTACAGCCTTCGGTACCACCATCCGGTTCATGATCGACCTCGATACACCGCTCAAGGACGGCGAATCACCGGCACTCGACCTTGCCGACTTCGACATCCCCGGCTTTTCCCCAAACGCGATCGACTATGGCATCTCGCATGATCGGCAGAAGGCAGTCTTCACCCTGACGGGGAACGCTCTCACCGCGGAAACGCGCTCGCTCGACATCACGCTGCGGGCTTTCTACGTGATCCCGGCGGACGGCGACGGGGTTCGTCATGAAGGTCCATGGCACGCTCGCGCCAGCGTGTCACCCGGCAAGGTCGGGACGCCGCAAGCGACCGGTGGGGAGTCGGCGATCGACACAGGCTACGGCTGGCGCTATGTCATTGACGCCGTGGAGTTCGACAGCACCACTGCGAGGTTGCTGTATCACACCGAAGGCGACATGAAAGGTCTGCGGCCCTTGCCGCCTCGCACAAGTGCTAACCCGGAGCTGGTGGCTATGTTCCCACGCGAGGGCAGCGGTGACCTCCAGGTGGACCGGCCCTCTCCTGGCGCAACACTCATCTTCCAGTTTGCCGGGGCACTTCGCCCGGTGATGCGGCCGGCTTCGGCCACGTTCGAGCAAGCCGGCGGCGCGTGGCTGCCATCAGCTATCACCATAGCCGGGGGCTCGCTTCCCGCCCGGGTGATGGAGACAACCAACGGGGGGTCGCCGTATCTCACCGTTCAGATCGAGCTCAACCCGGCGGCGACGATCATGCTCAATGGGAGCGGGTCACCCGGGCAGTCGGCGCGCCTGAGCGATGACATGGGCAACAGCTACCCGTTGGAACACGGGAGCGGGGATTTCCCACCAACCATCGCCACCTGGGACTTCGCAGGGCCCCTGGCGCCCGGGGCGAGCCGCGTCACTTTTGCCATCGATGGCTACGGCGTCGTTGAGGACGGGGACTGGAGCTACTCCGCACCGGTTCCTTAGTGCAGATGTGATGGCTCCAGCCGCAACGCGGCGGGCGCGGGGCGGGGGAGCGGGCACGCGGGCGCAGGCCGTTGCCCGCCGGGGGCGTGCTCCCTACGATGCCACTATCCACGCTCAAGGAGTCGCAGAATGCCGGACCCTTACCAGTTCCCGGTCGACCGCAGCGCGGTCATGCTCTTCGCACGGGCGCTGCTCGACATCCGCCCCGAGTACTCCGACCCGGACGATCCGGCGACGAAGGCGGTTGGCGGGATCGTGACGCCGCCCACCTTCGTACAGTCGAGCGCGCACTGGCAGCCCGACTACCCGCTCGACCTCACGCGGCCACGGAAGGGGCCGCCCCCGGCACATCGAGGCGACGGCGGAGGCGGAGGCCTGGGGCGCGGCCTGCATGCCGAGCAGCACTACGAATACCACCACCCCATCCACGCGGGCGACACGCTCACGGTCAGCACGCGCCCGGGAAGCTCGTGGGAGAAGCAGGGGAAGCGAGGCGGCAAGCTGCTCTTCAGCGAGACAATCACCGACTACACGAACCAGGATGGCGTGCTCTGCGTCACCGCCCGCTCGGTGGGCGTGCAGACCGAGCGCGCGGTAGACCAGTAGGAGGCGGGAATGCAACTCAAAGTTGGCGATAAGCACGAAGCGGTTGTGATAGAGAAGGTGGCCCGCACGCATATCGTGAAGTACGCGGGTGCGAGCGGAGACTTCAACCCGCTGCACCACGACGACGCCGCGGCCCAGAACCTGGCAGGATACCCTTCGGTGTTTGCGCACGGGATGCTCTCGATGGGGCTGACGGGGCGGATGCTCACGGACTGGCTGGGCCCCACTGCCCTGCGGAAGTTCGGCGTCCGCTTCACGAAGCAGGTTTGGCCCGGGGACACGCTCACCACGAAGGGAGAGGTGACCGCCGTGCGTGAAGAGGGGGGCAGGCAGATAGCCACCATTCACGTGGTGACGGTGAACCAGGAGGGGGATTCCGTGGTCGAGGGCGAGGCAGAGGCGGCCCTGTAGGCATCGCCGCCCTGGCGGCCCCGCCGGCGGCGGTGGCGCGGCCCTGGTGAACGGAGACTGCGGTGGCGGCACTTTCGAGCCGCAACCGCAGTCTGAGCTACCGGCCAAACGCCGCGGCGAAGGCGGCGAATACTTCCTTGGCGGCTTTTTCTCCTTCGGTCCGGGTCATCCTGGTCTTCACCTCGTCGAGGGTTTGGGGGGTACTGCCCCCGCGAGTCATGACCTCGACAAGGATGTGAAGCCGCTTGTTGTGGTACCAGGCACGGTAGCCATTTGCAGACACGCGCGAGGTGCCGGAATCAGACCGGGTTTCGAGGTAGCCGGCAACGTAGGTGAAGAGGCCTGCGTGGCCGGGAGCGAGCTCAATGCGGCCGAATTCCCAGACAAGGCCGGGGCTTTCGATCAGCGCGGTGGAGAGGATGGACTTGAGGTTGCGCTGGGCGTCGGCGCTTTCGTAGTCCTTTGGGTCGAGCGTGCCGCAGATGAAGGGGTCGCAGGCGGAGAGGCGAACACTCACCAGTACGCTGGCTCCGCCGGCGGTCTTTTCGGAGGAGGTATAGAGGACACTACCTGAACCGGCGACCAGGCGGCTTTCGGACCGCTCGAACCCGGGGACCTCGGTCGTGGTCAGCTGTTCGAGCTGCGCAGCCGTGGGGGTAGCGCCGCCGGAAGGGGACTCGGCGGGCGTATCCTCGCCGGGACGAGGACCACTGTCATCGTCGCCACAGGCAGCGAAGGCAAGAAGAGGAAGGACAATCAGGGAGAGGAGGGCCAGCTTCATCGGGCCATTCTGGCCGCGCAGGAGAGCAGGGACAAACGAAGCCCTCGTGGTCATTGGGCGGGATGGTTCCAGAGCATAAGAGACTTCTCATCGCGCTGTCGGCGCAGTTCGGCAGCGATCTCCACGACCGGCACGGCGCCGAGGTCGCCACCGCCGCGGACGCGTACGGCTGCCGCACCTGCTTCTGCTTCGCGGTCGCCGACGACGAGCATGTAGGGGATCTTGCGAAGCTGGGCGTCGCGGATCTTGCCGTTCATGCGCTCGTTGCGGGCATCGACTTCGACGCGGAGGCGGTGTTCCTTGAGCCG
>JAANMY010000054.1_pt1 | contig 129792 bp, 136 predicted proteins | sample 7279691 | NCBI WGS metagenome assembly JAANMY01 (sample SAMN14094543, study PRJNA606508) | bioreactor metagenome | isolation source: A lab-scale SPAN reactor treating ammonium-rich wastewater day 388 | place: Ireland: Galway | collected 2018-02-07
GCCGCGTGCGGCCTCGATCCGCTCCCAGGCGGGGCCCGGCGCAACACCACACACGACCAGCAGGCCCGCCGCGAGCGTCGGCGAGCGCCCGACCGTTGCCCAGCAATGCATCGCCAGCCCGCGTCCGCTGGCCAGTTGCGCGCCCCATGTCTGTAGTGCAGGGAGCGTGGCATCGAAGGCCGGCGTCATGAGGTTCCCGACGGGGAAGCTCAAGTGCTCGATACCCTCTGACGCGCACGCCATCCCAACCGGTTCCAGGCCGAGCTTCGCCACTTCTTCCGGGGTGAGTAGCGACACAATCGTGTTCACCCCGGCGGCGCGCAGGGCGCGGACATCGCCGTCGAGCCATGGACCCGACCGGGGGCGCGCGCAGAGCGCAAGCCTCCCCGGCCATGGCCCGTCCACGCGGTAGATCTCCATTGCAGCCCCGCTACGGGAGGTCAGTTGCGGGGTCGAATTCCCGGTAGTAGCAGCTGGTGTTGCCGGTGTGACAAGTTGGCCCCACCGGACGGGCGCGCACGAGGAACGAGTTGGCCTCGCAGTTCTTGTGGATGCTCACAAGGTTCAGCCAGTTGCCGCTGGTGACGCCCTTCTCCCAGAGCTCGTTGCGGCTCCGGCTCCAGAAGGTGACGTGTCCCGTCGCATAGCTGTGGGCGATTGACTCGCGGTTCATCCAGGCGAGCACCAGCACCTCGCCGGTGTCAGCGTCCTGGACGACGGCGGGGATGAGCCCCTTCTGGTCGAAGCTGATGACAGTCTCTTCGCTCATGGCGTCTCCGTGGGGTTGGTTGAAGCGGGAATCAGGGCACAGGCCTCATGGGGAGCCCGGCAGCGGCCAGCTCGGCCTTCACCTGGCGAATCGAATATGTTCCGAAATGGAAGATGCTCGCCGCCAGCACGGCATCGGCGTGGCCTTCGGTGAGCGCTTGCGCCATGTGCGCCGGGCTGCCCGCGCCGCCTGAGGCGACCACCGGCACCGTGACCGCCTCGCTTATCGCCCGGAGCATGGGGATGTCGTAGCCCGTCTGGTGACCGTCGGTGTCCATGCTTGTCACCAACAGCTCGCCGGCGCCGCGCTCCACAGCCTCCTTCGCCCACTCAACAGCGTCGCGGCCGGTCGCCTGGCGCCCGCCGTGGGAGTAGACCTCCCAGGTCCCGGGCGTCCCGTGTACCCCGCGTGCGTCGATGGCGACGACGATGCACTGGCTGCCGAAGCGGTAGGCACCTTCGTTGATTAGTTCCGGGCGCTGGAGCGCAGCGGTGTTCACGCTCACCTTGTCGGCGCCCAGCTCGAGCATCGTCTTCATGTCCAGCGCGCTGCGTATGCCACCCCCGACGGTGAACGGGATGAACACCTCGTCGGCCGTGGCTGCGACCATGTCGTACACCGTCGAGCGGTCGTCGGAAGAGGCGGTGATGTCGAGGAAGACGAGCTCGTCGGCGCCTTCCCGGTCGTAGAGCCGGGCGAGCTCCACCGGGTCCCCGGCGTCGCGCAGCTCCACAAAGGACACGCCTTTGACCACCCGCCCACGGTCGACATCGAAGCAGGGGATTATTCGTCGCGTGAGCATCAGGTGGTCACACCCTGTATGGCAGTGAGCGCCGCCGGCAGCTCCACAGTCCCCTCATAGAGCGCCTTGCCGACGATCGCGCCAGCACAGCCGATGGTGGCAAGCCGCACCAGGTGCTCGACGCGTGCCACGCCGCCGGAGGCGATCACGGGACACCCCACCACGGCGACGAGCTCCGCAAGCGCTTCGAAATTCGGCTCCGTGAGGGTGGCATCCCGGCCGATGTCGGTGAACATGATGCGCCCGGCGCCGGCTTCGGCCATTGCGGCGGCGAGGTCGAGTGCACGCATTCCGCCATCCTTGAGCCATCCGTCGGTCTGCACGCGCCCTGCACGGGCGTCGATGGCGATGGAGATGGCAGGGCCATGGCGGGCCACCGCATTGCGCACGAGCTGTGGGTCGCGCACGGCGGCGCTGCCAAGCTGGACCTGCGCCGCGCCATATGCGAACGCTGCGGAGACGGCGTCCATTGCGCGGATACCACCGGACACCTCGACGGGGATGGACACGGCGGCGCAAATGGCCGCCATCCTTTCATGGTTCACCGGGCGCCCTTCGCGGGCGCCATCCAGGTCGACCACGTGGAGGCGCGGCGCGCCCAGACCTTCCCAGCGGTGCGCGACCGCAACCGGGTCGCTTGAGTAGGTGGTCTCGCGGGCGTAGTCACCCTGGAAGAGGCGCACGCAGCGGCCGCCGCGTAGATCTATCGCGGGGATGACTTCAAACGTCATCGCGCGAGGTTGACCCCGGCCGCCGCACTGGCGGAAGTTTGCCCGCCCGCCTGCGCCCAGCGAATGAAGTTGGCATAGAACTGCAACCCGCGGTCGCTCGACTTTTCGGGATGGAACTGGGAGGCGACCACGTTCTCCCGTGCCACCAGGCTCGCGAACTCAAGTCCGTACTCCGTGATCCCGAGCGCGTCATCGGCGTGGGCGGGTTCCGGGTAGAAGCTGTGGACGAAGTAGAAGTGCTCGCCCGAGGGGATGCCTTCGATCACGGGGTGGTCGCGGGTCCACTCCACGGTGTTCCAGCCCATATGGGGCACCTTCAGCGCCGAACGGCCAAAGTGGCGGACCACGCCCGGGAGAACGCCCAGGCAGTCCTGGCGCCCACCCTCCTCCGAGTACTCGAACAGGGCCTGCAGGCCCATGCACACGCCAAGGAACGGCCGGCCGCCCGCGATGTACTCGCGCAGCGGCTGCTCCAGCCCCCGCGAGCGCAGGTTCGCCATCGTATCGGCGGCGGCGCCAACGCCCGGGAGGACTACCGCACCCGCGCGATCGATATCGGCCGGGTCGGCCGAGATGACCGGCGGGGCGTCGACATGCGCGATTGCACGAGCAACGCTGCGCAGGTTTCCTGCGCCGTAATCAACGACAACCACGGGACGGGTCACGGCAGTTTCAGTGTAGCACGGCCCCGATATACTTCGGCCTGGACATGGACGAGCCAACCCAGTACGAGGCACGCCTCCGCAGCGAAGAGCTGCGCTCGCTCATCAACTACCACAACCACCGCTACTACGTGCTCGACAGCCCCGAGGTCTCCGACGCCGAGTACGACGAGCTGATGAACGAGCTGCGCGGGCTGGAAGGGCGCTTCCCCGAGCTGATAACACCCGATTCGCCCACCCAGCGGACGGGCGCCGCGCCGCTCGAGACCTTCGCCGTGGTCGAGCATCGCGTGCCGCTCCTCAGCCTCTCGAACTGCTTCAGCGAAGACGATCTGCGCGCCTGGCACCGCCGCACTGCCGAGCGGGCCGGGCACGAAGACTTCTCGCTCACAACCGAGCCCAAGGTCGACGGCCTGGCAATGGCGCTGGTGTACGAGAATGGCCGCTTTGTTCAGGGCGCCACGCGCGGCGATGGGCAGCACGGAGAGAACGTCACGGCGAACCTCCGGACAATCCCGTCAATCCCCCACACCCTGGAGGGAACGGTACCGGCCCGCTTCGAGGTGCGCGGCGAGGTGTACATGTCACGGAGCGGGTTCGAGCGCATGAATGCTGCGATTGGGGAAATGAACGAGGAGCGCGAACGCGAGGGCAAGCGCCCCCTTCCCCTCTATGCAAACCCCCGCAACGCCGCCGCGGGCTCGGTGCGTCAGAAGGACGCCGCTGTGACCGCCGCCCGTCCGCTCGCGATCTTCATCTACCAGCTCGGCTGGGTCGAAGGCGGCCCCACCCCGACGAGTCACCACGAGACGCTGGCGTGGCTCGGAGCAATGGGCCTCCCCGTGAACCCCGATGCCCGGGTCCATTCCTCCCTCGGGGACGCTATCCAGCGCATTCGCTGGTGGGGACAGGAACGCGACCGCCTGGATTACGACATCGACGGTGCGGTTGTGAAGGTCGACGACACGCGTGCATGGGAGGAGCTTGGCGCCGTTGGCCGTGAACCCCGCTGGGCAACGGCCTTCAAGTTCCCCCCGCAGCAGCGCACCACCCGGCTGCTCGCGATTGAGGTGAACGTGGGCCGGACTGGTGTCCTCACCCCGTTCGCGGTGCTGGAACCGGTCGTCGTCGGTGGGGCGCGCGTGCAGATGGCCACGCTCCACAACGAGCAGGACATCAGCCGTAAAGGGCTGCGGGCCGGCGACATGGTGATCGTGCAGCGCGCCGGGGAGGTCATCCCGCAGGTCGTGGCCCCGGTCACCAGCCTCCGAAACGGCAGCGAACAGGAGTGGTCGATGCCAGACCGTTGTCCCTCGTGCGGGACGCCGGTCCAGCGCGACCCGGGCGAGGTTGCCGTCTACTGCCCGAATTCCGGGTGCCCGGCCCAGCGTGTTCGCCTGCTCGAACACTTCGCCTCTCGCGGGGCGATGGACATCGAGGGGCTGGGCGAACGCATGGCCGCCGTGCTCTTCCAGGCCGGCCTCGTCGCCTCAGTGGCTGACATCTACGACCTGAACGCCGAGCAGGTTGCGGCGCTCGACCGCATGGGGGGCAAGAGCGCGGAGAACCTCGTGCGCGGCATCGAGGCGAGCAAGTCCCGGCCGCTCGCGAACATCATCTTTGCGCTCGGCATCCGTCACGTGGGCTTTGAGACGGCCCGCCTGCTCTCCCTCAGTTTCGGAAGCCTTGAGGCCATCATGGCGGCATCCCCTGACGAGTTGCAGGGTGTTGATGGCATTGGGCCGGTGGTGGCCGAGAGCATCGCGGCCTGGTCGGTGCGGCCCGAGAACCAGGCGACTGTTGCGAAGCTCAAGGCCGCGGGTGTCCGGCTCCACGCCGAAAGGGAACCCGGCAGCGCCGGAACGGCCCCGCTCGCCGGCCTGACCATCGTGGTCACCGGGCGGCTTGAGTCCATGTCGCGCGGCGAGGCCGAGGAGCGCATTGCGGCCCTCGGCGGCAAAGCAGGCAGCTCGGTGACGAAGCAGACGGACTTCCTCGTGGTGGGAGCGGAGGCAGGCTCGAAGCTGGCCCGGGCCGAGAAGCTGGGGACGCCGATACTGGATGAAGAGGCATTCGTCCGGCTCCTGGAAGGCGGCCCAGCCGCCTTGCAGACCCCTTCGCCAAACGCTTAGAAAACGGCTGCACCATTTTCCCAAGCGCGAAATTGCCTCGCATTCGCACGAGTGTTCGAACCCGCTATAATCAATTCAATCGTCGCGCGGCATGAACGTGGGGCGTCCCCATCCCCATGGCGGGTCCTGCATTGGGACTGTTCAACCCTCTCTCCAACCTCTTCGGGTTCCTCTCGCACGACATCGCGATTGACCTCGGAACCGCCAACACCCTCGTCTCGGTGCGCGGGCGTGGCATCGTCATCGACGAACCCTCGGTGGTCGCAATCGACCGCCAGACCAAGAAGATCCTCGCCATTGGCGCTGAGGCCAAGCGCATGGTGGGCCGCACACCCGCGAACATCATCGCCGTACGCCCCCTTCGTGACGGCGTCATCTCGGACTTCGAAGTCACCGAAAAGATGCTCAGCTACTTCATCCGGGCCGTGCACGACCGGGGCTTCCTGGCCCAGCCTCGCGTCGTCGTTGGCATTCCCAGCGGCGTGACGGAAGTCGAGAAACGTGCGGTGCACGATGCCGCGCTCAATGCCGGCGCGCGCAGCTGCTTCCTCATCGAAGAGCCAATGGCGGCCGCCATTGGCGCCGGCCTGCCCGTGATGGAGGCAGCCGGCTGCATGATCGTCGACATCGGCGGCGGCACCACCGAAGTCGCGGTCATCTCCCTTGGCGGAATGGTAGTGAGCACCTCCGTCCGCGTCGCCGGCGACGAGATGGACCAGGACATCATGGCCTACGCCCGCCAGGTCCATAACCTGCTCATCGGCGAGCGCATGGCCGAGGACATCAAGAAGTCGGCCGGGTCGGCCGCCCCGCTCGACCCCGAGGAGTCGGTCGAAATCCGGGGACGCGACCTTGCCACGGGCCTGCCCAAGGCGGTTGAAGTGAGCACTGTCGAGATCCGCGACGCCCTCGCCGGCTCGATCAGCGCCATCGTCGAGGCCGTGCGCTCCTCGATAGAGGTCACCCCGCCGGAACTGGTGAGCGACCTGATGGCCCACGGCATCGCCCTTGCCGGCGGCGGAGCCATGTTGCGCGGCCTCGACCGGCGCCTCAGCCAGGAAACGCGCTTCCCCGTCTATGTCGCAGAAGATCCGCTGCTCTGCGTGGTCCGGGGTGCGGGCGAAGTGCTGGAAGAGGCCGACCTGCTCGGCAAGGTCCAGTCCGCTCTGGCATCGAGGCGCCCGGGGCGGTAGCATCGGCCTGCGCCCCCTGATGTTTGAATGCTGATCTTTTCGCGGTATTCATGGTGGGTCGGAGCGATGGTTGGGCTGGCGCTGCTGCTCGCCATCGCAGGCCAGGCAGGCGCCCTCGACCCCGTGCAGGGCGCGTTCCTCAGGGTGTCTTCGCCCCTCACCAACCTCGTCAGCGGTATCTTCCGGCCCATAGCCTCGTTCCTTTCCGATGCGGGCAATCTGAACGAGCTGCAGGAGGAGAACCGGCGCCTCCGCCTTGAGAACGAGCAGCTCCAGACCCAGATGGTCGACCTCCAGCGCGACGCTGAGAGGGCGCGCGAGCTGGAGGCGGCGCTGGGCATCAGCCAGCAGACCGGGGACGAAACGCGCGTCGCCGCGAACATCGTCAATCGCATCGCAACACCATTTGACTCGGTCGTGAGCATCGACCGCGGCGCTGCTGCGGGAATCCAGCCCGGGATGGTCGTGCTCTCCGCCCAGGGCACGCTCATCGGCACGGTCACCGAGGTCTTCGATGCGAGCGCCTTCGTGCGCCTCATCACCGATAGCCGCAGCAAGGTGAACGCGCAGGTGCTCGAATCCAAGACCGACGGGATCGTGAAGGGGACTCCCGGGCGCGGCCTGACGTTCGACCTGGTCCGCGCCCAGGTGAAGATCGGCGATACCATCATCACCTCGGGGCTCGGCGGCAACTACCCACCCGGGCTGCCAATCGGCAAGGTGAGCGCCGTTTCCGGCGGGGCACAGGATCTCTACCTCAAGATCGACGTGGAACCCTTCGTGAGGCTCTCCACGGCGACGACCGTGGTGGTACTGACAAGCTTCGTGCCGCAGCGGATCGAGCTGACAACGCCGTGAACGTGCTCCTCGTCCTCCTGCTCGCAGTTACAGCGGCGGTGACGCAGGTATCGGTGGCGCCGCTCTTCCCGGTATCGGCAGCTACCTTCGACTTCGCACTCGCCAGCTCTGCGCTGCTCCTCGTCTTTTCGGGCCCGCGAGTGGCCATGTTCGCCCTGCCGCTGACGGCCATCCTGCTCGGGTTCGTCACCGATCGCTCCCCCGCCCTGTTGCTGGTTGGCTACCTGCCCCTGCTGCCCGTTGCGGCAGTACTTGCCGACCTCCACGTACCCATCAACCGCTATGCCCAGTTGCTGGTAGCGGGGCTCTCCACAGGGCTCTTTGTGCGCCTGCTCCTTGCGCTGGCGGCCGTTGCCCACGGTGCGGCGTTCCCGCCCTGTGTTGTGGTGTGGCAGCTCTTCCTGCCGGGGCTGCTGCTCGACTTCCTGCTGCTCACGATCGTGTACTTTCCCTTGCGTTTCGTAGGATGGGACCCGAAGAGCATGACACTCCGACGAAGCGGTTTCGCAGCATGAGCGTCTTCGGCGACGAGCTCCGGCCCAGCTCGACCCCCAGCCGCATGCGCCCGCATGGAAACCTGCTGGTCTTGCGGCTGGCTGTGCTTCTGCTGTTCGGCGTGCTCGTCGTCCGCCTGGTCGACATGCAGATCGTTAAGGGCGATGAGTATGCGCGCCGCTCGCGCAACAACCACATCGTGGCCACCAACATCCTGCCGGCACGGGGCCTCATCTACGCCCGCGGCGGCGAACCCCTGGTCGAGAACGCCGGAGTCTACGCCGCAACGCTCATCCCCGAGTTCCTGCCCGACGAACCCGATGCCCGCTATCGCATCTACGTCTGGCTCGAAGACACGCTCGGAGTTCCCGCGCTTGACTCCCAGACGCGCGTCGCCGAAGCGGAGAAGAACAGCCGCCCGGGCCAGGCGATTGTCATGAAGTCGCACCTGTCGAGGGAAGAGGCTCTCATGCTCGAAGAGGCCTCGACCGACATGCCGGGCCTTTCGCTGCGAATCGTCCCTGGCCGCAACTACATCGGCGGCGACGCCTTCGCACACGTCCTCGGCTACATCGGCCCCCAGACGGCCGAGGAGGCCCGGCTCCTGCGCGACGAGGGGTACGCCTTCAACGAGCCCGTGGGCAAGGCCGGCATCGAGTCCCGCTACGAGAGCGCCCTCCGGGGGGAGATTGGCTTTTCCGCCAACGAACAGGATGCCTATGGCAACCTCCTCAATGTGCTTATGACGCGCGAGTCCACCCCCGGAAACAGCCTGCGCCTCTCCATCGACCTCGACCTGCAGCAGTACGTCGCGGAGCTGCTTGAGGATTCCCTCGGTGACGCGAACACCGCCGCCGCGGTGGTCATGAGCCCCAGGACCGGCGAGGTCTACGCCCTGGTGTCCGTTCCCACCTACGACAACAACCTCTTCGGCGACCTGGAGCGCCGCCAGGAGGAGTATGAGGCCCTGGCGACCGACGACAAGCGGCACCCTCTGCTCAACCAGGCGCTCACGGAGTCCGCGCCGGGCTCTACGTTCAAGCTGGTCACCGCTGCGGCGGCGCTCGAAGAAGGCAACATCACCCCGGCGACGGGCCTGAACGTCACGAGCACTGTCCTCGAATTCAAAGGTGAGAATGGCGTCATCTATCCTCTCTACGACTGGCGTGCTCACGGCTACATCAATCTCGTTGATGCTATAGCGTGGTCATCGAACCACTACTTCTACATGGCCTCCTGCGGCATCCAGAATGGGGGCAAGGGACTCGGCCGCAATACGGAAGAATCGGCGGTAATCCTCGGTTACTATGCGCGCGCATTTGGCCTCGGCCAGAAGACCGGCATTGATCTCGATGCCGGGGAAATGTCCGGCATCATCCCCAGCCCGGAATACAAGCGGCGCGTCCACAGCGGGCCCGAGTTCAACCCGGAAGACCGCGAATGGTACTACGCCGACACGTGCTTCATGGGCATCGGTCAGCAGGACGTGACGGCGACGCCGCTCCAGATCGCACGCATGACGGCGGCCATCGCCAATGGTGGCCGCCTGCTTACCCCGCACGTTGTCAGCGAGATCCTCGGCCCGAACGGAGCGGTGCTCCGGGCGATGCAGCCCGAGTACACGGACGTGGCCGTGGACCCGGCCCACCTGGAAGTGATCCGCCGCGGCATGCGCAGCTCAGTGTCGGCCGGGGCCGGCGCGAAGGCCGCCCAGCCGGGGCTGGACATCGCGGGCAAGACGGGCACCGCCGAGTTCGGCCCCGAAAAGGCGGATGGAAAGCGCGAACAGCACGCCTGGTTTACCGGCTTTGCACCCTACACCGACCCTGAGGTGGTGGTCACGGTCTACTTCGACCTGGGCGTGGGCGGGGATAAGGCAGCCCCTGTCGCCGGCCAGATCTTCCGCTACTTCGAGGATCAGGTTAAGCAATGACCCTCGGATACGCCGTACGGACGCGCACCTTCGCCTTTCGTGGCTGGGACCGCTTTGACTATCTGTTGCTCCTTACTTCGGCGATGCTCGTCGTTTATGGCCTTGTCCTCATTCATAGTGCCTCCTCAACGACGTACGATGGGCCACTCACCAGCTTCGCCAATCCTGTCGCCAGGCAGGCTCTCTTCGCAATCATCAGTCTCGGCATAATGTTCGCTATTTCGCAGGTTGACTATCATCATCTGACCCATTATGCATGGTATCTATACATCGCCGGTATCCTCTCACTGCTCGCAGTACTGGTATTCGGGACTGAGGCGTATGGTTCCACTCGATGGTTTGACCTCGGGATCATCCAGGTGCAGCCGTCGGAGTTTGCCAAGCTCGCAACCATCCTCCTCCTTGCCCGGTTCTTCAGCGAGCACGGCGGCGACGCGCGCGAGCTGCGGGCGCTGGTGGTTTCGCTCGTCATCGTCGTGCCGGCCGCGCTCCTTGTCTTCATCGAGCCCGACCTCGGTACAAGCGTTGTCTTTGCCGCTATCTGGCTGGGCGTGGTGGTGATCGCCGGGGTGAACCGGGGCCATCTCCTGCTTCTCGGGGCCGCTGCCCTTGCCGTCCTGCCCTTCGCCTGGACGTTTGCGCTCGAAGACTACCAGGTCGAACGGATCTCGGTCCTTGTGAACCCGGATGAGTCACCGCTGGATGCGGGCTACAACGTTATCCAGTCGCAGATCGCCGTCGGCTCCGGCCAGGTATTCGGCAAAGGACTGATGAACGGAGAACAGACGCAGCTACGCTATCTAAAGGTGCCCACCAAGGACTTCATCTTTAGCGTCCTGGGTGAAGAGCTCGGTTTTGCCGGTGCACTCGCGCTCTTCCTGCTCTTCATTGTGCTCCTGTTACGAATCATTCGTGCCGCCCAGATTGCGGGCGATACTGCAGGCCAACTTATCGCTGTCGGCATTGCCATGTTGATCCTGATGCAGACCTTCATCAATATCGCCGTGAACCTGAGTATCTTCCCCGTGACGGGCATTCCGCTGCCGTTCCTCAGCCAGGGGGGCAGCTCGCTCATGAGCATGTTCATTGCCCTGGGCATCGTGCAGAGCGTCATCATCCGCCACCGCGCCTACCGGCAGACATAGCCCGCCGTCTATCCCGGGCGGCCCTGGGGAAGCGCCACCCGGAGCGCCTCGCGCACATTGCCCACGGGCAGCAGCCGGAGACCTTCGACGGGCGCCGTTCCGGGCGGCACAAGGCAGTGCCGAAGCCCAAGCCTGGCGAGCTCCGCGAGCCGCCTCTGGGCCTGCTGCACAGGGCGGATGGCGCCGCTCAGGGCCACTTCACCCAGGAAGGCGGTTCCCGGCTCGAGCTCCCGGTCCTGGATAGCCGAGGCGAGCGCCGCCACCACGGCAAGGTCGGCGGAGGGATCGCGCAGGCGCAGCCCGCCCGAGACGGTGGCCACGACATCGAGATTGGCGGCAAGAAGCCCACCCCGGCGCGCCAGCACCGCCAGCAGCAGGTGCAACCGCGCCACCTCCAGCCCGGAGGCAATCCGGCGAGGCGCTGCGAGGTGCGACGGCACTGCCAGCGCCTGGATCTCGATGGCGAGCGGGCGCGACCCCTCGATGATGGCCGTCACGGCGCAACCGGACGCCGTGGTGCCCGCCGCCTCAAGGAAGGCCGCGCTCGGGCTTTCGATGCTGCGCAGCCCCTCGCCCGTCATCTCGAAGACGCCCACCTCGTCGGTCGCGCCGAAGCGGTTCTTCACCGCGCGCAGCACCCGCAGAAACCCCGATTCGGCGCTTTCGAAGTAGAGGACGGCATCGACTAGGTGTTCGAGGAGGCGCGGACCGGCGATTTCCCCACCCTTGGTGACATGCCCCGTGACGATGGTCGCGATCTCGCGTTCTTTCGCCCAGCCAACCAGACGCGCCCCCGCTTCCGCCAGCTGGGCGGGCCCGCCGGCACGCGACTCCAGTCCGGCAACGTAGACCGACTGGATGGAGTCGATGATCAGCACCGTCGCTCCCAGCTCGCCGGCAGCCGCCAGGGCCGCGTCGAGGTTTGCCTCGGGGATCAGGGCGACCGCCGCCCCCTCCACTCCCAGCCGCGTGGCGCGCAACCTGACCTGCCGGGGCGACTCCTCGCCGCAAACGTAGGCCACGGTCACACCCGCCCCGGCGAGCCGGGCAGCCGCCTGGAGCATGAGCGTCGACTTGCCGATGCCGGGCTCGCCCCCAACCAGCACGAGCGAGCCGGGCACGATACCGCCGCCAAGCACCCGGTCGAATTCAGGAATGCCGGTCAGCAGGCGCGCGCCGGGGTCATCCGGGACGTCACGGAGGGAGAGGGTACGCCCCGGCTCGGCATCGGGGTCGCCGGCACGGGCCAGGCCGCCCACCTGAGGAGCGCGCTGGAACGGCTCCAGCGTGTTCCAGGCTTCGCAGCGCGGGCAGCGACCGGCGTGGGCGGCAGATTCCGCGCCGCATGCAGAACAGCGATACCCGCGCTGTACCTTCGCCATCGCCGGGATCCTACGGTGGAGCGGCGCCGTGCGCATCCGCGATCATTGGGGGGCGCGCACGGGCGGCGATGGTTTCCGCGCCAGTATGAAGAAGACCGAGCCGCAAAGGGCGATCCCGGCGAGGATATCGAAGCCGATGCGGTAGTCTCCCGTCCGGTCGTACACATACCCGGCAATCAGCGGCCCCGAGATGGTTCCCAGGATAATCACCATGTTCGAGACGCCCATGATCTTGCCGAACGACGCCCGTCCGAAGTAGTCCGCCCGGAGAGCGGCCATCTGCGGACCGCGCCACCCCCACGCCAGTCCGTGAAGGAGCGTAAACGCGGCAACCATCCATACGTTCACCGCGTGCGAAAGCAGCAACAGGCCTGCCGAGTGCATCCCCATGCAGCCCACGACCAGGCCGCGCTTGGACACCCGGTCCCCGACAACGCCGCCGCTGAGCGTCCCGGCAAGGAACAGCATGGTCATGAAGAACACGACGACGGATGCCTGTCCCAGCGAGTAGCCCTGGCTCTGGGTGAGGTGCGACACGAGATGAACGCTCATCGCCGAGACCGTAAAGAGCGCCGAGGCGTGGCCGAGTGACACCCACCAGAACGACGGCGCGCGCAGGGCCTCCCGCAACGTGAAGTCTGGACCGGGCGCAGCGACAATCACTGGCTCGCCGTCAGTTCCCTCTCGGTGCGCCGTGCGCGGCGGGGCGCCATCGGGCCGCAGGCCCATCTCGTGCGGGTGGTGGCGCAACACCTGGGTGAGAGGAAGCCCAACTGCCAGTACCACGAACCCGGAGAGAAGCGCGGTCGTCCGCCACCCCGCCAGGTCGAGGACGAGCACGGTGATGGGAACGGCCATCCCGCCCAGCGCGAACCCGGTAGAGGTGAGGCTGATGGCGGTGGCCCTGTGGCGCTCGAACCAGTGAACGGCCGCGAACGTGACCGTCAGGTACCCGGCGAGGCTCGCCCCCACGGCCATCACGAAGAACGCCGCAAAGAACGTTAGCGGTGAGTTGACCCGGCTGAACAGCATGAATCCCACGCCCAGGATGACGACCCCGGCGCGCGCAACTGCCCGGGGCCCGAACCGGTCGAGCAGCCAGCCCTGGACCGGGCCCATGATGCCGTTTTCCGCCTCACGCAGGGACGAGGCCGCCGAGAGCATGGTCTTGCTCCAGCCGAAGTCCTCGCGCAGCAGGACAACGTAGGCGCCGTACGCCTGGCCCAGCAGTGCGCTGTGCAGCAGCTGCAGCGCTGAACCGGCCATAACGATCCACCAGCCGTAAAACAGGGAACGGCCACGCCGGGGAGATTCACCAGTGCTGGATTGGGGGACTTCGGACACGTCTCTTCCTGAGACCGCCAGGACGGGGAATGAAGGGAGTCTACGGGGTCCGGGGCAACCGGGCCTGCGGCGCCGCAAGGCCGAGGGTAGACTGCCAGTCGGAGGTGCTTCATGTCGCTCACAATGACCCGCGCCGAACGCGAGGGTTTTCTCGCCGCCCTGCACGTGGGGATCCTTTCGGTCAGCGAGGAAGGCCGCGGGCCCATCGCCGTGCCCATCTGGTACTGGTACCAGCCGGGCGGTGATATCCACATGGTCACCGGCCCGAATTCACGGAAGGCGGAGGCGCTGCGCGCGGCAGGGCGCGCCTCGTTCACTGTACAGACCGAAACCCCACCCTACAGCTACGTCACGGTCGAAGGGCCGGTCACGCTTACCACCCCGGACTTCGAGCGCGACATCCGGCAGGTGGCCATCCGCTACCTCGGCGAGCGCGGGGGCGAGGCCTACCTCGCCGCAACAGGCTCGACGGGCGAGGGCAGCGTGCTGGTGCGCCTGACGCCCGAGCGCTGGCTCACGGTCGACTACGGCAAGCAGTACCGGGCGGGCTGATCAGTTCGCCTCGGTTGCCCTTTCGAGGAATGGCTTCACCATCGCTGCAAGCGAGCGGTGCTCGGGCTTCTGCAGCAAGGGGTCGCGTTCCAGCACCCGCTCTGCCATGGCCCGCGCCCGGCAGAGAAGGTCGCGGTCGGTGAGCCGCGCGACGCGGAGCATGGAGTTCGCCCCGCTCTGCACACGTCCCCAGGCCTCTCCCTCGCCGCGCATCTCCAGGTCGACCTCGGCGAGCCTGAACCCGTCGGTGGTTTCGACCATCGCCTCCAGGCGTTCGCGCGCGTCCGGGCCCGGGTCTTCGCCGGAGCTGAAGAGCATGCAGTAGCTCTGCAGCTCCGAACGCCCAACGCGCCCTCGGAACTGGTGGAGCTGGCTCAGGCCGAAGCGCTCCGCGCCCTCGATGACAATGACCGTGGCGTTGGGAACGTCAATTCCAACTTCGATCACGCTGGTCGAGACGAGCACGTCCGTTTCGTGCCGGAAAAAGCGGCCCATGGTTTCGTCTTTCTGGCGCCCGGGCATCCGGCCGTGGAGCAGGCCGAGCCGGTAGTTGCGCAGAGGACCGCTACGGAGCCGGTCGAACTCCTCTTCGGCCGAGCGCACGTCGAGCGCTTCCGACTCCTCCACCAGGGGGCAGATGACAAACGCCTGCTCCCCGGCGTTGAGCCGCTCACGGATGAAAGCGTAGGCCTCGTCGCGTTCATGGGGCTGCACCCAGACCGTCGACACCGGTTTCCGGCCGGGCGGCATCTCGTCGATTGTCGACACCTCCAGGTCACCGTACACGGTCAGGGCGAGCGTGCGCGGGATGGGCGTGGCGGTCATCACCAGCAGGTGCGGGTTGTGCCCCTTCTGGCGCAGCTTCGAACGCTGCATGACACCAAAGCGGTGCTGTTCATCGACCACCGCCAGGCCCAGGCGCGGCATCTGCACCTCGTCCTCGAGCAGCGCGTGTGTGCCGATCACAATGTCCGCGCCCCCGTGGGCCGCGTCGCTGCGGATCTGTGTCTTCTGCACGGCGGTAAGTGAGCCGGTGAGCAGGAGGACGCGCAGGCTTCTCCCCAGCCAGCCGGGAGCGAAGACACCGTCGAGAGCGGTCAGGTCGCCGCCACCCAGGAGCCGCGCGAAGGAGCGGTAGTGCTGCTCAGCCAGGATCTCAGTGGGCGCCATCAGGGCTGCCTGGTAGCCGGACTGGACAGCAGCCATGATGGCGGCGAAGGCCACCACCGTCTTACCGCTGCCAACATCGCCCTGCAGCAGCCTCAGCATGGGCCGCGGGCCTCTTATGTCGCGGAGAATGTCTTCCATAGTGTCTTGCTGGGCGCGCGTCAGCGGGAATGGCAGGGAACGGAGAAACGGGGTGAGCCGGGCACCCAGGGTGAGTGCGGGCGCATCGCTCCCCTGTTGCCATTCCGCCCGGCGCATGAGCACAGCGGCCTGGATTGCCAGGAATTCGCCCAGCGCGAGCCTGCGGCGGGCCTCTTCCATTTCAGCGAAGCCGGCCGGGTAGTGATAGGCGCGGATGGCCGCGGCCAGGGCGCCGAGCCCCTCCGCTTCGCGTTGCCAGGCCGGCACCGGGTCCACAATCCGATCAGCGAGCTGGTCGACGGCCATCTTCACCGCCCGGCGGATGGTGCGCTGTCCGAGGCCCTGGGTCGCGGGGTAGACGGGCACAAGGCGCCCTGTGTGCAGGAGCTCCTCGTCAAACTGCTCGTACTCGGGATTCTCCATCTGGAGAGCGCCGCGGTATCTGCGCACCTTCCCCGAGACGACGATGGTATCGCCAATGGCGAGGCCCCTGGCGACGTAGGGCATGTTGAACCACGAGATGCGCAGCATCCCGGTCCCATCGCTGATGACCGCTTCGGAGCCTTTGAGACGGCGGCCAAAGCGCGCCTGGCCGCAGGTGACCACCTTGCCGACCACCGTTTGCGGCGCCCCGGAAGGCTGCAGCTCCCGGATCTTCCGCATGTCGGAGAAATCGTTGAAGCGGCGCGGAAAGAGCCGCACGGCATCGGCCACGGTGACCACGCCGAGCTTTTCGAAACGTGCTGCGTTTGCCTTCGAGACCCCGGGCAACTTTGTCACGGGCGAATTTAGCTCGAGGGCCGGCAGGGGGGGTGTAGCCGCAGGGGCCAGGGGCGCTCCGGGAGGAGCGGACCGGCGTGGCGCCGGCCTCCGGGCCAGCGGAGGTGTGAGGGGCGGCCGGGCCGCGGGTACCGGCGCACTGAGGGCGCGAATCGTGGCTTCGACCCAGGCCCTGCGCTCCTCTTCCGGCAGTGACCGGTAGCCCTGCTGGGGCAGGGTCCGCACACATTCGCGGAGGGGGTCGCCACGCTCCAGCAGGCCGTCTTCTGCCATCTGGATGAGCATCCGGTCGAGCCCGCCGATGACGGCCTGGTTGTCGCAGCCACGCTGGAGCTCTAGCTCGAACACCCGTCGCAGGCGGCTGGAATCGGTAGCAGGCACCGTCAATCCCCGTGCAGGATGGCCACTCCCAGGGCGTTCGCGCCAAGGTAGACGCCCACCGTAGGGCCAAGCATGGCGGGCTGCACGTCCGTATGCGGCAGGAGTGGGCGCAACCTGGCGGCAAACGCTTCCGTCTCCTCGCGATTGCCCGTGCAGGTCGCAAAGAGGGCCTTGGCGCGCCCATCGGCGGTTGCCAGCTCGAATATGCGCTCTTCGGCGCGCCGGCGTGTGCGAACGCGCTCGATCGGTACAACCTCCCCGTCGTCGACGCCAACGATGGGCTTGATGCTGAGCACCGACCCGAGGAACGAGCTCGCGCGCCCGATACGCCCCCCCCGTCGGAGGTACTCGAGCGTGTCCACCACCACAACCACCTCCACCCTGTCCATTGCCCGGCGGGCGGCAGCAACGACGTCTTCGAGACCCGCCCCCGCCAGTGCGGCGGTCGCCGCCTCGCGCACCACCAACCCCAACCCGAGGCTCACCGTGTAGGAATCGATGAGCTCGATGTGCAGACCGCCATGAGCAACCTGGTCGCGGGCGACGGAGGCGGAGTTGAGCGTTCCGGACAGCTTCGATGAGAGGTGGATGGAGACGATCTCGCTTGTCTCCTGCCCCAGGCGCTCGTACACCTGCCTGAACATCTCGGCTGATGGCTGACTCGTTCGCGGCAGCTCTGACGCTGTGCCAAGGCGTTCGTAGAAGGCGCTGGCATCGATGTCCACGCCGTCGAGCAGGGCTTCCTCGCCGAAGAAGACGGTGAGCGGCACCACGACGATGCCAAGCGCCGCAACAATCTCCTTTGGAAGATCACAGGTGGAGTCGGTCACGATACGGACGGCCATAATTGCTCAGTTGCCTATGCGAAAGAGTATAAACGTTTCGCCGCTCGCGATAGAATACGCCGGTGGACGTTCAGCCGCCGGAGCGCCGGCCTTCGATTCGCGTCATTGCCCTGGCGATCGCCTGGCGCGGCGACGAGTTGCTCCTGCTAAGTGGCACAGACGAGGTGAAAGGTGACCGCTTCCTTCGCCCGCCCGGGGGAGGCGTCGAGTTCGGCGAGACCTCGGGCACCACGGTCGAGCGGGAGATGATGGAGGAGTTCGGCGCCCGCGTGGTCCTGAAGCGGTTTCTCGGCGTCATCGAGGATGTCTTCACTTACCGGGGCGAGCTGGGCCACCAGGTCGCCTTCCTGCACGAGGTCGAGTTCGAGGACAGCGCGTTCTACGCACTTGAAGCAATCGAGTTCATCGAGGCTGAATGGGACGGCCCCGCGACCTGGCGGCCGCTGGCGAGCTTCGCCTCGGGCCCGGACCGGCTCGTCCCGGAGGGGCTCTTCGAAATCCTGAGCGCGGCCCGGTGCGGGGAGTAGAATGGGTTTGATGCCGCACCTGAAGCTCGCCCCCTCGATTCTCACCGCCGACTTCGGCCGCCTCGCCGATGAGGTGCGCGCGGCGGAGGCGGGCGGCGCCGACTATCTCCATCTTGACGTGATGGACGGCCGCTTCGTGCCCAACATCACCTTCGGGCCGTTGCTCGTGGACGCGCTGCGACGCGTCACGAGTCTCCCGTTCGACATCCACCTGATGGTCGTGGAGCCCGAGCGCCACCTGGATGCGTTCGCCGAGACGGCGGACATCATCAACGTTCACATCGAGGTCTCGCCCCACATCAACCGCACCCTCGATGCCATCCACCGGCTCGGTAAGAAGGCGGGCGTCTGCCTGAACCCCGGCACCCCCGTGAGCGCAATCGAGGAGTCGTTGCCCGACGCCGACCAGGTCATGGTTATGACAATCAACCCCGGATGGGGCGGTCAGCAGATGATCCCCCGCCAGCTGCAAAAGGTGGCCGCCATCCGGCGCCTGCTCGTTGCCGGGGGGCACCCGGGCGAGATCGAAATAGACGGCGGCGTGAAGGTGGGCAACGCCGCCGCCTGCGCGGTCGCAGGCGCGAACGTGCTCGTCTGCGGGAGCTCGGTGTTCAACGCCGAGGCCGGCCCGGGGCAGAACCTCGAAGCGCTGCGCCGGGCGATTACCGGGCCCTGATCGAGGCTTGACCCGGTCCGCCCTTACACTGCGAGCCCAGATGAACACGGCGCCATTCGCCGAAGTCGCCGTCAACGCCGGCCATCCTGCGCGCGCCGCGTTCACCTACGCTGTCCCCGAGGGGATGGCGGTGGCCGCCGGGCAGGCGGTCTTCGTGCCCTTTGGGCAGCGCATCCTGCAGGGGGTGGTGCTCAGCCTCACCGGCGAGAGCACTGTCCCCGGCACGCGTCCCATCAGCGCCGTGGCCAGCGATGCGCCCGTGTTGAGCGAAACGCACGCTGCCCTCGTCCGCTGGATGAGCGACTACTACCTGGCGCCGCTGTGGGAATGTGTCGCCACGTGCCTCCCGCCCGGCTACGGCCAGAAGCCCGTCACCATGGTCTCTCCCGTGGAGGTGCCCCCGCTACTGCCCGTCGACCCCAGGGACCACAAGATCCTCGCCTACATCGCCGCGCACGGGCGGGTTCCGCTCGATGAGCTACAGGAGGCAGTTGGCGGCATCACGAGGGCGCGCCTGCAGCGCCTGCAGGATGCAGGGCACCTCTCCGTCGCCGAAGGCCTGTTGCGGCCTTCCGCACGGGCCAAGCTGCAGCGGCGGCTGGGCCTTTCCCGGTCAGGCGAGGATGCCCTCGCCCGGGCGGCGGAGCTGGAAGTGGGCGCACCGCGCTCGGTGGCGGCGCGGGTTCTGCGTCTTCTCGCCGCGGACGGCGACGCCCCCCTCGCGGCCGCGCGTGAGGCCGGCGCCACTCCGCACCACATCCAGGCGCTCGTGGAAGAAGGCTGGGTGAAGGAGTACACGGCGCGGGTCGAGCGCCACCCCCTGGCGGGCCGCATCTTCCCGCCAAAGCCGGCGCCTCGTCTCACCGCTGAACAGGAGCTTGCGGTGCAGGCTATCGCTGCGAAGCCGGGCGTGTACCTCCTCCATGGCGTCACAGGGTCTGGCAAGACAGAGGTGTACATGGAGCTCGTGGAGCGGGCGCTCGCCGCGGGCAAGGGCGCGATTGTCCTTGTGCCCGAGATCTCACTCACGCCCCAGGCGGTGCGCCGCTACGGCGAACGCTTCGGGAACACGCTCGCCGTGGTTCATTCCGCCCTGGGTATTGGCGAACGGTTCGACCAGTGGGAGGCCATCCGTAACGGCGACCTCCACCTCGTGGTGGGCTCGCGCAGCGCCCTCTTTGCGCCCGTCCCTGAACTCGGGCTTGTGGTGATCGACGAGGAGCACGAGTGGACCTACAAGCAGGTTGACCCGGCGCCCCGCTACCACGCGCGCGAGACCGCCCGCGAGCTCTGCCGCCTGGCGGGCGCCACGCTTGTCCTTGGCAGCGCCACCCCCGACGTGGTGACGTACCACGACTCCGAGAGGGGCGTCATCGGCCGGGTCGAGCTCGAATCGAGGGTGGCGCCCGGTGTGGACGGGGATGCCGGGGTAGGCCAGATGCCCACCATCGCCGTGGTCGACATGCGCGAGGAGCTGAAGTCGGGCAATCGCAGCGTCTTCAGCTTTGCCCTGCGCCGGGCCATTCGCGGCGCCCTTGCGGCAGGCGAACAAAGCATCCTCTTCGTCAACCGGCGCGGCGCAGCCCGCTTCTTGCTCTGCCGCGACTGTGGCTACGTGCCGCAATGCCCTTCCTGCGAGATCGTGATGGGCCTCGACGAGCACGCCCGGGCGACCCCGCAGCTTCGCTGCCACCACTGCGGGCGCTCACGCCGCCTTGAGGAGCACTGCCCGCGCTGCCATGGTCCCCGCTACCGCCCGTTTGGCGTAGGCACCCAGAGGATTGAGACCTTCGCCCGGCAGGAGTTCCCGGGCGCGCGCGTCGCCCGCTGGGATAGCGACGTTGCCGGCCGCAAGGGAAGTCATGAACGGATGGTGGAGGCGCTGGAAGCCCGCGAAATCGACATCCTGGTGGGCACCCAGATGCTGGCCAAGGGGCTTGACTTGCCGCAGATGATGGTCGTGGGTGTGGTCGATGCCGATGTCGGCCTGAGCCTGCCCGACTACCACGCCCACGAGCGCTCGTTCCAGCTCCTGTCGCAGGTGGCGGGCCGGGCCGGCCGCCGCGACCGCCCGGGGACGGTCATCATCCAGACCTACGAACCAGAGGCGGCGCCCATCCAGTGCGCCGCGGCCAGCGACTTCCGCGCCTTCTACGAGCACGAGATCGCGCATCGGCGCCGGGCCGGCTATCCGCCCTTCACGCGGCTCGTGCGCCTCATCTACCAGCACCGCAACCACGAGCACGGGCTGGAGGAAGCTTCACGTGTGGCCACCGACCTGCGCACACGGCGCGACGCGGCAGGGCGGGCCGAGCCCGACATCCTGGGGCCTTCACTCGCCTTCATCCCTCGCATTCGCGGGCGCACGCGGTGGCAACTGCTCCTTCGCGGCCGTAATCCCGTGACCCTGCTGGCGCCCACCACGCTGGGCGAAGGCTGGTCCATCGACGTCGACCCCGCCAGCCTGCTCTGAGCAGCCCTGACTTTGCGCAATTCCGCACAATCGGGGTAGTATCCGCGTCGGAGGTCTGTGCCTGTGTCACCTGCGTTCGCATTTCTCGGCATCTCGATCATCGGGACATGGGGGCTGGCGACCATCGGGCTCATTGCCGGCGGCATCATTCTCCTCTTCTTTCCAGGCGACCCCACAACGGCATCGGATAACACCCTGGGCGGCGTCATCCTCCTCGTTGCCGGAATCGCTTCCGGAGGCCTGATGCAGATGGTCGTGGGGCCGCTCCTCGGTATCGACCCTCCGCTCCCAATCCGCGCGAAGAGCATTATTCCGCACGCGAAGATGAAGCGCTGGGTGAGTGCGGGCGAGCTCCGCGATTTCCCGGACGGCCTCCCGAAGGAAGTCCGGATGCGCAGCCGCCGCATCACCATCATTCGCCAGGGCGAATCGGCATACGCGGTCAACGCGCTCTGCTCGCACGCCCGCCTGCCGCTGGCCGGTTTCCCGGGCTCGCCCGTCAGGGCCCAGAAGGTGCAGGACGATTGCGTGATGTGTCCCTTCCACGGGGCACGCTTCGAGATCCAGTCGGGTAAGGTGGTGACCCAGCCTTTCAGCAGCCAGTTCAACCACGACCACCCGTTCCTCGGCAGGGTCCAGTCGAAGCTGATGTTCTGGAACAGGACGGCCGAGGATATCCAGACCTACCCCGTTCAGATCGAAGACGGCAATGTCATGGTGGGTCTGCCAAAGTAGGCGCCGCCCCCGGGCACAGGACTTGACGGGCATGCCGCATGGCATGCCCGTTTTCGATCGCCCGCGACACCGGCGCAGGGAAGCGGTTACTCGTAGCGGTAGAAGCCGCGCCCGGTCTTGCGGCCCAGGTGCCCGAGGGCAACCAGCCGGCGGAGCAGGGTCGGCGCCTTGAAGCGTGGTTCCCCGTACTCCTCGAACATGCTTTCGGCGATAAGCTGGAGCGTGTCCAGGCCGATCAGGTCGGCCGTGGCGATCGGGCCCATCGTGTGGTTGAGACCCACCTTACAGGCGTTGTCGATGTCTTCGGCGCTCGCTACTCCGCCATCGAGCATGTGGATGGCATCGAAGATGAACGGCACGAGCAGGCGGTTCACAATGAAACCGGGCGTGTCCTTCACCTGCACGGTGAAGCGGCCAAGCTGTTCGCAGAGGTCCAGGCCATCTCTGAGCGTCTCCGGCGTGGTGCTCGCGGTGGTCACCACCTCAACGAGCTTGAGTGCCCAGGGCGGGTTGAAGAAATGCAGGCCAATGACACGCTCGGGACGTCCGCTCGCCGCGGCAAGTTCGCTCAGTGGCAGCGAGCTCGTGTTGCTGGAGAGCAGTGCCCCGCTCTTACAGACCTCGCCCAGGCGCCGGAAAACCCTGGTCTTTGCCTCCAGGTCCTCGACCACAGCCTCCACCACCGCATCGGCGGTGCGGAGCGCTTCAAGCGACTCCCAATCGGCCGAAGGCGCTATCCGGGCAAGGATCTGGTCGGCCTCCTCGCCGGTGAGCTGGCGCCGTTCTGCCTGCCGCCCCAGCCGCCGCCGAATCCCGTCGAGCGCGCCCTCCACCCGGGCGCGGTCGGTATCGATGAGCGCCACTTGCAGTCCGCACTGGGCCGCCACCTGGGCAATGCCAGCACCCATGAGGCCTGCGCCGACGACGCCTATGCTGCCAACTTCCATTCTGTGAACCTCTCGTCTGAGGCTATGGTTCCATAGCCTGTGCGAATCATACGCTGCTTCACGCCACAGGGCACGTGAGGAGCCCCCGTGCTATGCTCCAGACACGGAGACTGGAATTGTCAGAAGTCGAAAAGAGCCTCATTACCGACGAACATCGAGCCACAATTGGAGTCAAGAGCGAAGGGCGCAAGGTCGAAATCAGCGCTGCCGACGCCAGCCGGATGCGCGACCTGCTCGGCGACACCGACCCACGGTACCAGGACGGAACGGGAATCGCGCCACCTTATGTGCTCGCCGCCATCGACCCCGGCATTCCCCGGCACATGATGCCCGGCGTGCTCCCCGGCGGGCTGCTCACGCAGATGGAATGGAAGTTCCATCGCCCTTTCAGAATCGGTGAGGAACTCCTCCTGGAGCACAGCGTCATCGATATCCGCGACCGGCTTGGCGGACGCTACGGCTACAGCGTCATCGTCATGATCCAGAGCACCTACACGGGCGAGGACGGCGACCTGGTTGCCGAGTCGCTTCGAACGCTCACCCAGTTCGACCCGGGAAAGGCGAGGGACAACTCATGACCGGCCGGTACTTCGAAGACATCAAGGTCGATGACGAGCTTGAGCCCCTGGAGCGGATGCCTTCCGAGGACACAGCCATCGATTTCTTCGGCCGGGGCAACCCGACAAACCCGGCCTTCGCCGACGCCGAGGCGGGCAGACGGCAGGGGTTCGGCGGCGCACTCGTCCCGGGACTGCTCAAGATCTCCTGGATGGCCGAGTACGCTGGCCGCTGGGCAGGCCCGGAGGCCAGCGTGAAGAGCATCCGCGTCGCCTTCCGGCGGCCCGATATCGCCGGCAAGCCACTGGTGCTCGCCGGGCGCGTCGTAGACAAGCGCCAGGAGGATGGCCGGAACGTGGTCGAGCTGGAGGTGGTTACCCTCGCTGATGGGCAGCCCTCCGTGCGCGGCAACATTCAGGTCGAGGTGCCCTCACGCGGCTAACAGCCTGTCCACCTGCGTTCGCAGGCTGGCAGACCGCTCCGTAGAATCGCCTCCATGCCTGCCACACTCACCGGGCTCCGCGTTCTTGAACTGGGGACGTTCGTTTCCGCCCCCTTCTGCGGGAAGCTATTCGCGGGCTACGGTGCTGAGGTCATCAAGGTGGAGCCGCCCGGTGGCGACCTGGCGCGGGCGCACGGCCCCTTCAAGGACGGCGTCCCCAATCCCGAGACCAGTGCGCTCTTCCTGTACCTGAACACCGGCAAGAAGTCCGTCGAGCTTGACCTGCGCCGCCCACGGGGCCGCGACGCGTTTCTGCGGCTCGCCGCCCGGTGCGACGTGCTCGTCGAGAACTTCCGCCCTGCCGACCTCCGCGCGCTGGGCCTAACCTACGCGGCCGTGCGGGAGGTGAACCCCCGCCTGGTGCTCGTTTCGATTACCCCGTTCGGGCAGGACGGGCCGTATTCGGGTTACCGGGCGAACAACCTCATCGCCTTCGCTATGGGCGGCCAGATGCACATGACCGGTACGCAGGAGGGCGGGCCGCTGAAGAACGGGGGCTACCAGGCCGACTACCAGGGCGGGCTCAACGGCTTCTCGGCAGCCATGCTTGCCGTCCTGGCGGCCGAACGCGACGGCGAGGGCCAGCACGTGGATATCAGCGTCCAGCGCTGTATGGCCCCCATCCTCGAAGCGAGCATCCCCTACTACAGCTACCTCGGACGCTGGGCGGGCATGAGGCGCGGCAACCACATGTCGAGCTTCATCGGCATCTATCCCTGCCAGGACGGCCACCTTGGCGTGCACGTGATGCCCCGCAACTGGAAGCCCTTCACCGATTGCATTGGCCGGCCCGACCTCATAGCCGACCCCCGCTTTGAAACGCAGGCCCTTCGCGCCGCCCACAATGACGAGCTCATGGCCGAGCTCTACGCGTGGGCAGCCACCGCTAAGAAGCACGACGTGTACCGGCGGGCAGGGGCGATGCGCGCCCCCATCACGTTCGTTCACACCATGCAGGACCTGATCGAGAGCCCACAGCTCAATGCCCGCGGGTCCATCCGGCGCATTGAGCACCCGGCCGCCGGCACTGCCTCGTACCCCGGCCCGCCCTGGTGGATGGGCCCCGACGGCGGCTGGACGACTGGCCGTGCTCCCCTGCTCGGCGAACACACCAGCGTGGTGCTGCGTGACCTTGCGGGCCTATCGGCGCCTGAGCTGGCGGCCCTGCACAACCAAGGAGCACCCGGATGACCTCTCGCGAAGACGTCGCGCGGGCCATGGCCTACTTCGAAGCGAGCGACGACATCGTCCTGCTGCACGGGCTCATCGAGGAGGTCGCCCCCAGGGCACGGCGGCTGATTGCAGCTTTCCTGGCAAAGGGGAGCGAGGAGGCAATCCCGCCCCCGGCCGGCATCCGCTCGGCGCGCGCGGCTGCCTCCCGCGATGAGGCTGTGCGCACGCTCCGCAACGTGGACGACTTCTCGCTTTTGCAGGCGCTGGCGCGCTGCATCGGCCAGCGCATAGAGGCGATCGAGATCGCCGCTTCGGCCGACTTCCCGGAGGGTGCGCGCGTGGTGGTCCCGGCCGTCGCGGGCGACAATGCTGGCGCCGTCGAAGCGACCGGTACGGTACTGCGGGTCCGGCTGGACAGCGGCGAAACCTGGGAAGGGCCACCCAGCAGCGCCCGCCTTGAGTCCGCGCCGTGACAGCTCCCCTGCAGGGAATCCGCGTGATCGACCTGACGGCGGTCTGGGCGGGCCCGTTCGGCGCCCGCCTGCTGGGCGACTACGGGGCCGAAGTGATCAAGGTCGAATCGCCACGGCAGTGGGACCTGCTTCGCGCCCTGGGGCTCATCCCCCGCGAGACGCCGCGGTGGTACAACCGCTCCGCCTACTTCAACCACAACAACCGCGACAAGCTCGGGCTCGCCCTGGACCTCGCCATCCCCTCCGGCCGCGATGTGCTCCTCAGGCTTTGCGCCATCAGCGACGTCATAGTCGAGAACTTCCGCTCAGATGTCATGGACAATCTCGGCCTCTCCTATGCCGCCGTTTCCGGGGTGAACCCGGCCATCATCTACGTCTCGATGCCCGGCCACGGCAAGTCCGGCCCGGAGAAGGACTACGTCGCCTACGGGACGAACGTGGAACAGCTTGCCGGGCTCGTCTCCCTGTCTGGCTACGAAGGGGGAGAGCCGATGAAGACGGGCTTCAGCTACGGTGACCCGATGGCCGGGACCGCCCTTGTTGGGGCCGTGGCAATGGCTATCCGCCACCGCAATCGCACCGGCGAGGGGATGTACGTGGAGCTCGCCCAGCGCGAGAACCTCTCCATGTTCGTCGGCGAGCACCTGGTCGATTTCAGCATGAATGGCATCCCGCGAACGCCGACCGGGAATCGCCATCCGTTCCTCGCCCCCCACAACCGCTACCGCAGTGCAGGCGACGACAGCTGGATTGCCATCGCCTGCGAGAATGACGGCCAGTTCCTCGCCCTCTGCCAGGCAATTGGACGCCCGGACCTTCCGGGCGACGAACGCTTCTCCACAAACGGTGCCCGTAAGGCCAACGAAGAAGAGCTCGACGGCATCATAGGAGCCTGGACCTTGCAGCGCGGGCACTACGAGGGGATGCACATCCTGCAGCGGGCCGGGGTGCCTGCAGGGGCCGTGCTCAGCGTGCCCGAGCTCCTATCTGACCCGCAGCTCCGCTCGCGGGGCGCCTGGGTGGAGCACTCCCACCCTGACGCCGGGACATGGGAGATGGAGTCGCCTCCATGGGAGCTCAGCCGGACACCGGGGCACATTCGCATGCCCGCGCCAGGGTTCGCCGAACACAACAGCTACGTGTTCCGCGACCTGCTCGGCCTCGATGATGACGCCATCGCCCGCCTCTACGCTGAGGGCGCCACAGCCGACACCCTGGACGAGTCGCTACACAGGTAGGGGGCGACTGTGTGGTAGACTGTGGATTGCACTCCACATTGGAATCCACAGTTGAAGACCATCCAGATCACCATCGATGAGGACCTGCTCGAACGGCTCGACCGGCGCCTCTGCGGCAGGTCGAAGGCGCGTTCAGCCTTCGTGCGCGCGGCCATTGAGCGCGAGCTCCGCCGCGCCGAGGTGGCGGAGATGGAGGAACAGTGGCGCGATGGGTACCTGCGCCTGCCTGTGAAGCCGGGTGAATTCGACTACACTCCGGAAGAGGCATTCTGGGAGGAACTTTGAAACGGGGGGAGCTCCGCTGGTTTACGTTCGCGCCCCCCGACAAGCGCCGCCCCGTGCTCGTGCTGACTCGGACCAGCGCAATCGGAGTCCTGTCGCGCGTGACGGTTGCGCCGATCACATCGACGATCCGTGGAATCCCGACAGAGGTGATCGTTGGTGAGAATGAGGGGCTGCGCCAGCGCTCGGCAGTGAGCCTCGACAATATCCAGACAGTGCCCAGCAGTGACGTTGGCCGATTCATTGGCGCGCTCTCGCCGGCACTGATGCGTGAGGTTGAGGCCGCGCTTGCCTTCGCCCTCGGCTTCGGTGAGACAACGACGTAGGCCGTCCACCACCGCCCCCCTTCTAGACCACCAGCAGCGCTGCGGGAACGGCCACGATGGCCCCAAGGAAGATGGCCAGGTGCCGTGGCCTGGCCGTGGTCCAGTGTGCCCCGGCCAGGATGACCCGCGAGTACGGCCCGTAGAAGCCCCCCAGCAACAAGAGCGACACCACGGCAACCGAAACCATCTGCGTTAGCACAACCATGAACGCCGTCTCGCCCCCGAGGAGCATCGAGGCGAAGAGCGTATCGACGAAGGTTGTGATGTTGGCTCCCATCACGTAGGGGATGATGGATTCGCGCTTCAGATAGCCTTTCAGCGATAGCGGCACGAGCACGGTGAGAGAGATCGCCACGCTCAGCGTTGTGAGCGTCACGGCGCACCCCAGGAGGAACATCAGCGGACGCCGCCGGAGCGCGTGCAGGGCTCGCGTAATCCCCTCCGCCTCCCCTTCCAGCTGCGGCAACGCCCGGTCGAAGACAGCGAAGCTGGCGAGAAGCAGTCCCACCCCCACTGCGAACAGCATCCACCCCGGCAACAGCGAATCCAGGGCGTCAAGCGGGCGCCCGAAGGCAGAATCGACCAGGTCGAGCATCCCCGCCGGCGTGTTGAACGCCAGGCCGTCGAGCAGGCCGAAGTGGAGCGAGACCAGGCCGAGCAACAGCGCCGGCCCCTGGGTCGTGAACGTGGTGAGGAGCGCGACGACCCCGATGTACAGCCCATCGGCATTGCGCCGCCGCGCCAGGTAGAGGATGAACCCGGCCGCCAGGACGATGAACGATGCCCCCAGGCGTGACCCCGCGACTACGGCAAAAGCCTCGGCCTCGGTGAGGCTGCCGCCGGCGAGCAGGGTCACGCCGATGGCGGCCACGGGAGAGCCGCTCAGCGCCAGGTACGCCAGCAGCCACCCGAACCCCGTTGCGTTCGCTGCTCCTGAGACACTGAGGCGGTCGAGGAGCGGCACAATCCCCGCCGAGCCGGCCTTCGTCACTTCGAGGGCGAAGATGAACAGGGCAACTCCGCCCACGGCGGCTGCGAGCCGCGAGAGATGGCGCAGGCGCGGCAGCCGCCACGGCGCCGAGCTCACCCGCCGGGCGGACGCGCGTCCGCGCACCGGGGGCGCGGACGCTGCCCCCTGTTCCACCTCAGACGGCCGGCGCCATGCTCTCGATGAGGACACGGGCAACCTCGGGCCGCGTGAACTCGGCCGGGAGATCCTGTCCCGCGCGCAGCAGCTCGCGCACCCGCGTGCCAGAAAGCACAAGCCGCTCCTCGGGCAAGGCCGGGCTGGTCCTTGTAGTCGCCATCGCCCCGGTACGCAGGCACCAGAAGGCGTGCTCGAAAAAGAGCGGCTCGATGCCAAGCAGGCCGACATCCACCTCGTCGAAGATGCGCTGAGCGTCGTAGGTGCCGTAGTAGTTGCCCACACCTGCATGGTCACGCCCGACGATGAAGTGGGTGCAGCCGTAGTTCTTGCGCATGATGGCGTGGAAGATGGCCTCGCGCGGGCCAGCGTAACGCATGGCCGCGGGGAGCACCGATAGCAAGACCCGCTCGGGCACGAAGTAGTTTTCGATGAGCGCCTCGTAGCAGCGCATGCGCACTTCGGCCGGGATATCATCGTCCTTGGTGTCGCCCACGAGCGGGTGGATGAGCGCGCCGTCGACACTCTCCAGGGCCACCTTGATCAGGTACTCGTGCGCCCGGTGGATCGGGTTGCGCGTCTGGAAGCCGACCACGGTCTTCCAGCCACGTGCGGCAAAGACCGATCTTGTCTGGGCCGGGGTCAACCGGTACTGGTGGAAGCTCCCGTAGGCAGGCAGGCGCACGGCCGTCACTGGCCCTCCGAGCAGGAGGTCACCAGAGGCGTACATGGCCGCCACGCCCGGGTGCGCCTCCTCGGCGGTGCGGTAGACGAGCTCCGCTTCCCGCTGCTTGTCCCGCGTGTACGTCTCCTCGATATCGATGACCGCCAGCAGCGTGCCATCGGCGTCGCGTAGAGCGGCACGGGTCCCCGCCCTCAGTTCGCCCGCGCGTTCGGACTCAACGGCAAGGTAGACGGGAATCGGCCACGGCAGACCGTTCCGGAGGGTCATGCGGTCCACAACAGAGGCGTAGTCATCGGCGCCGATGAAGCCGCGCATCGGGCTGAATCCGCCGTTGATGAGCAGCTCCAGGTCGCTGCGCGTGCGCGAATCGACCGTTATGGCCGGGAGCGTCGCCGCCTCCTGCTCGATTTCCGCGGCAGGCTCGCCGCCGACCAGCAGAGCGACGAGGTTTCCTCCATAAGGCTCGCCCGGGGTGCTCATCTCACCACCGCCGGGGTCGCGACCAGGCCGCGGGCTTCAAGGAAGTCCACGATCGTGCGAAGGCTCTCGGCAACAGGTTCCCGGCCGGTTTCGCAGACAACCTCGGGATGGAGCGGCGGCTCGTATGGGTCGTCGATCCCGGTGAAACCGGGACGCTTGCCCGCTCGCGCCTCGGCATACAGGCCTTTCACGTCGCGCGCCTCGCACTGCTCGACCGTTGCCGCGGCGAAGACCTCCACGAAGTCCGACCCATCGGCCTCTATGAGCCTGCGATTGGCGTCGCGGATGTCGCGGTACGGTGAGATGGCCGCTGTAATGACCGCAACGCCGTTGCGGGCGAGCAGGTTCGCTACGTAGCCGATGCGGAGGATGTTGGTGTCGCGGTCCTCCTTGCTGAAGCCGAGGCCCTTGCTCAGGTTGGTTCTCACGACGTCGCCGTCGAGCACCTCCACCTTCCGGCCCCGCTCTCGCAGGAGGGGCGCCAGCTCATCCGTGAGCGTTGTCTTCCCCGCGCCCGAGAGGCCGGTGAACCAGATGACAAACCCCTTCTCTTGACTCACGCCGTTTCGATCTCCTTTGCATGGTCAGGCGGCCTGTTGGCCGCCTGCGGAATGGCTGCCGATGGCGGCTTCTTCACTCGGAGTGGAGGCCACACTCGTCCTTTGCAAAGCCCTCCCAGCGTCCCTGGCGGCCCTGTTTTCCGGGAACGGTGCAGTTGTAGCAGCCGATGCTCGTGTAACCCTGATCGAGGAGCGGGTTGTAGGGAACTCCGTGCCCGGCCAGGTACGCCCAGGTCTGCTTCTCGGTCCACGTGGCGAGCGGGTTCACCTTCAGCAGGCCAAACTTGCCGCTCCACGAAACGATGGGGGTGTCTGCGCGTCCCTCCGACTGGTCGCGGCGGAGACCGCTCAACCAGGCGGTCTTCCCGGCCAGGGAGCGGCGGTTGGGCTCGACTTTGCGCAGTTCGCAGCACAGGTCCGGGTCGCGCATCCAGAGCGCCGACCCGTACTTCTCCGCCTGTTCTTCGTGGCTGAGAAGAGAGCGGTAGACCTGAACGTTGCTGAGGCCGAGCTGCGCCACAGCCCGGCGCATCGTTTCCAGCGTCTCCTCGAACAGGTAGCCAGTGTCGAGCACGAACACGTGAACGCCGGGATCAACGGCGCCGGCCATGTGGAGGATTGCCATGCCGCTCGCGCCGCCGAACGAAGCACCGATTGAAACACCGCTTCCAAACGTGTCGAACGCCCAGCGCACGATCTCCCGCGGGTCCGCCGTCTCAAAGCGGCCGTTCAGGGAGTGGATATCGGAAGCGGTGAACGTGGGGGCGGTCGAGGTCATGGCCTGCCAGGAGTTGTTGAGTAAGTGGCATGACTTTATCGAGTTCTTCCATTGCGATCAACTCCGTCATGTTGATAAAGTGGACGCACTTTCTCTACATCACCGCCCGGAGGCCCCCGTGCCGGAAGCAGAAACCATCATCTACACCAACCACCCCGAGAAGGTCCTGCCTGTGCTCCAGGAAGAGCTCAAGGACTTCGAGACCGAGGCCACCCGCTTCCTCGCCGGACAGATGGAAGAGCTCCAGTTCATCGGCTACCGCCTCAAGCAGGGCGTCTACGGCCAGCGCCAGCCCAACGTGCAGATGATCCGCGTGAAGCTGCCCTTCGGCGGCGTTACCCCGGCACAACTCGAAGCGCTGGCAGAAGTAGCCGAGAAGTACGCCCCCCTGCGCAAGGGACACATCACCACCCGCCAGAACATCCAGTTCCACCACATCCCACTGAAAGGCGCGGCCGAGGCCCTCTTCGTCCTCGGCCGCGCTGGGCTCTCCACCCGCGAGGCCTGCGGCAACACCGTGCGCAACGTGACCGGCGACCCCTGGGCGGGCGTCAACCCCGAGGAGCCCTTCGACCCGACCCCGTACGCTGGCGCATTTGCCCGTTACTGGTTGCGCAACCCCCTCTCCCAGCTCCTGCCGCGCAAGTTTAAGGTTGCCTTCAGCTCAAGCGATGCCGACACCGCGATCACGGGCATCCACGACCTCGGTTTCATCCCTCGCATCCAGGATGGGGTGAAGGGATTCCGGGTGGTCACCGGGGGCGGCCTCTCCATCATGCCGCGCAATGCCTGCGTCCTGCGCGAGTTCGTTCCCGTCGACGACTACCTGCGCCTCTCCGAGGCGGTGGTCCGCATCTTCGAGAAGGCAGACGAACTCCGCAAGAATCGCGCCAAGGCCCGCCTCAAGTTCCTAGTCGACCGGGTAGGAATCGAAGAGTTCCGGCGGATGGTCGACGAAGAGTTGACGGGCACATGGTCGCAGGGCGATTTCCGCCCCGGCCGGCTCCTGTTCATCGATGACGAAGAGGCGTCGGCCCCAGGGCGCCGGCCCTACTATGACCAGCCTAACGGCGACAGGCGCGAATTCGTCGCCTTCGCTGCCTCGGCCGTGCGGCCCCAGAAGCAACAGGGGTTCAGCACCGTGCACGTCAAGGTTCGCCAGGGCGATCTGAAGCCGGGCCAGTTCCGCGGCCTGGCCTCCATCCTGCGCGACTACTGCGGCGGCCGCGCCCGCACTACGGTCCAGCAGAACATCGTCCTTCGCTGGGTGCGCGACGAGAGCCTCTACGAAGTCTGGCGGCGGCTGGTGGCGATCGGGCTCGGCGAGCCTGGCGCGCACGAGGTCACCGATGTGGTGAGCTGCCCCGGGACCGATAGCTGCAAGCTCGGCATCACAAGCTCAATGGGTCTCAACCGCTCCATCCAGGAGCGGCTCGAATCGCTTCACATCTCCGACGAGCTCACGCGCAAGATCCGCATCAAGATGAGCGGCTGTCCCAACAGCTGCGGGCAGCACCACATCGCGAACATCGGCTTTCACGGCGCCGCCATGAAGGCGGGCGACCGCCAGCTCCCCGCCTACCACGTCTTCGTCGGCGGGACATACGAGAACGGCGACTTGCGCATTGGCACGCAGTTGAAAGTGCGCCTCCCCGCCAGGCGCGGCCCCGATGCGGTGCAACGCTTCATCGCCCTATACCAGCGTGAGCGCAACCCGGGCGAGGAGTTCAACGCGTTCTTCGACCGCGTCGGCAGTGCGCCTTTCGAACGGGAGATCTCCGACCTCGTGGTGCCCGGGGAGTTCAGCGAGGACAACCGCTCGCTGTTCATCGACTGGGAACGCGGCGACCTCTACCAGGTGCAGCGCGGCGAGGGCGAATGCGCCATTTGAGGCGGGCTAGAGCCCCTGGAGCACCGCCCAGGCCTCTTCTGCAGGGATGCCGCCGCCCTCTTCAGCGGCGCGCAGAGCCTCGCGCTGCCACTCTGGTGAGAGGTCGGCCAGGAGCGCATACGGGTTGCTGCTGACCTCAACGGCAAGCGCCGCCTGCGTTCGCAACAGCTCACAGAAGGCCTCGAAGATGGGCAGCCTGCCCAGGTAGTTCTCAAACACGAACAGTGAGATGTCGGCAAGCGCCTCGCTGTCCCCTTCGTCGGAAATCAGCGTGTACACCGTCTCGAGCCACATGCCCACGCTCATCCAGGTGCTTGCTGCCCCGTCACAGCGCTTCGTCTCGAGCGCCTCCGCCGAGGACATGAGCATGACGAGGAACGTCGGCAGCCGCCGCTCCTCGTAACCAAGACGGGCGAGGTCAACCCAGCGCCTGTCTTCGTCGCACGACGAGCCGGGCCGTTGCGCGGGTATGGCGCCTGCAAGCTCGTGCGCCTCGGCAGCGGGGAGGTGGCGCACCCAGTCTTCCAGCGTCTCCGGCGCGACCTCGGCGAGGTCGATCACGGAAAGGGCCGCGAGCCGCCGCTCGGGAGAGCCATCCTGGATTTCCTGCACCAGCTCGGGCGTGGTCATGCGCCGAAAGCCGGCCTCGAAGACCTGCCAGCCGTCGTACTCCGCCGGGAGCCTGCGATCCATTGCGCTCAGGTTACGCCTCCCACCGGGAATGATCGTCACCTTCCGGTGCTAGAATCGGTCGGTGGAACCCCCATTTTTTCGGCGCCACCGGCGCCTGCGGACCTCCCCCGCGTTGCGTGCGGTGGTGCGCGAGACCGGGCTTGCGCCATCGCACCTGGTCTACCCGCTCTTCGTCCAGGCGGGACTTTCCGGCCGCCAGCCGATCGACGCCATGCCCGGGCAGGACAGGCTCGGCCTCGATGCGCTGGCCGCAGAAGCCGCGAGCCTGGAGAGCCTCGGCATCCCCGCCGTCCTCCTCTTTGGCCTGCCACCCACCAAGGACGACCGGGGGAGCGGGGCATGGGCCCGCGACGGGATTGTTCAGCTGGCGGTACGGCGCCTCAAGGATGCGCGCCCGGACCTCCTCGTCATCGGCGACGTCTGCCTGTGCGAGTACACCAGCCACGGCCATTGCGGCGTCGTGCGCGCCGACGGCAGCGTCGACAACGACGCCACCCTCCCCCTGCTGGCGGAGACGGCGGTCAGCCTCGCCGGGGCGGGCTGCGACATCATCGCCCCCAGCGACATGATGGATGGGCGGGTGGCAGCCATCCGGTCGGCGCTCGATGCATCAGGGTTTGGCGAAACCCCGATCCTCTCCTATGCGGCGAAGTTCGCAAGCGCGTTCTACGGCCCGTTTCGCGAGGCCGCCGAAAGCGCGCCTGCCTTCGGGGACCGCCGCACCTACCAGATGGACCCGGCCAACCGGCGGATGGCCCTCGATGAGGTTGTGGCCGATATCTCCGAGGGCGCCGACATGGTGATGGTGAAGCCAGCGCTGCCCTACCTCGATGTTCTGCGCGAGGTGCGCAACGCCGTTGGAGTGCCCGTGGCGGCCTACAACGTCAGCGGCGAATACGCGATGCTCATGGCTGCTGCCGGCAACGGCTGGCTCGACGAGCGGCGTGCCATCGACGAGGTGCTCACGTCCATCCGGCGGGCCGGCGCCGACATCATCATCACCTACCACGCGAAGCAGTGGGCGCAGGCCCAGGGCTGAACCGGCGGAGCGGCCCACCGCCACGATTGACGGCCCGCGCCCGCCGCGCTTGAATCGGGCCGTGCAAGGCAGCTATCTCGACCTCTTCTGGCTCCCTGTGGCCGCGGGCAAGCTCTCGCCGCCTCGAAGGTGGAGCCTTGCAGCATGGGAGGCGGTGGACGCTGCCCTTCACCGGCGCACGCGGGGGGCCCTCTACCACTGCGCCCTCAAGGCCCGCACGGAAACCGGCGAGACGTACACCATAGAACTCACCCCTCACTTCGCGAATGGGCCGGTCGCGCCGGCCATGACGGGAGCAGTTGGGTTCCGTCTCGCGGGGAAGAGCCGCTTCTTCCGCTATCAGCTCCTCTGCATGGAGGCTGGCCGGCTGCCAGACGAAGACTGGGCCGTGGCGGACCCCATTCGCCTCTCGACTGACGGCGAAATGGCGCGGCGGGTCCTGGCTGTAGCGCCGTCGGCTCCCGCCTATACGTGGGGCCGGCGCGCGCCGGGCACGCGCGAGATGTGGACATCGAATTCCACGATCTCGTGGCTCCTTGTCATGGCCGGGCTGGATGCGACCCTGGTGGCCATTCCCGCCGGCGGCCGTGCGCCCGGGTGGTCCGCGGGTATCGATGCCGCCCAGCGCGAGCGCGCCCGGCCCGGACCTGCACTGGCATAGGAGCCTGGTACCCCCGACAGGACTCGAACCTGTGCCTTCGGCTCCGGAGGCCGACACTCTATCCGCTGAGCTACGGGGGCGTCCAACTTCGATGATAGCGCGAGCCCGCCGTTCGGGCACAGGCCGCGGCGTGCCGCCGGGCCCGGCTGCGCCGTAGACTGGTTCCAAACCTCTTCCCAAGGAGCCTTCAATGGGCGGTGAGAACGGCCCCGCATCGCGCGGCGACATCCTCCCCTACACGGCAAGAGAAACAACCCTGGCCAACGGGCTCCGGGTCATTGTCGTCCCCACCGGGTTTCCAAACCTGGTTTCGCTCCAGATCCCGGTGCAGACCGGTTCCCGCAACGAAGTCGAGCCCGGCAAGTCGGGCTTCGCCCACTTCTTCGAACACATGATGTTCCGCGGCACGGAACGCTACCCCGCGCACCGCTACCAGGAGGTCGTTACTCGCGCCGGCGCCCGCCAGAACGCCTACACCACCGACGACTACACCAACTATCACATGACCTTCGCCCGGGAAGACCTGGAGACCATCCTGGAGATTGAAGCGGACCGCTTCATGAACCTCTCCTATTCCGAAGAGGACTTCAAGACGGAGGCCCGGGCGGTGCTGGGCGAATACAACAAGAACAGCGCCGACCCCCTCAACAAGCTGATCGAGGTCCAGCGCGAGCACGCCTTCAGCACCCACACCTACCGTCACACCACCATGGGCTTCCTCGCCGATATCGAGGACATGCCCAACCAGTTCGCCTACTCGCGCCTCTTCTTCAAGCGCTGGTACCGTCCCGAGTACACCACCGTCCTCGTGGCAGGCGACGTCGACCCGGACGAGGTCGTGACAATTGTCGAACGGCACTGGGGCGGGTGGGAGCGCGGCAGCCACACGGTGGAGATCCCGGCCGAACCTGTGCCAGGCGCCCCGGTCGTCGCTCACGTCCCCTGGGCAACGGAAACGCTCCCCTGGGTGACGGTTGGATTCCACGGCCCGGCCTTCTCAGAAACGGAAAAGGACTTTGCCGCGCTCGACGTGTTATTCGATCTTCACTTTGGCGAGACCTCGGACCTGTACCGGCGCCTGGTGGAGCAGGAACAGAAGTGCGACCAGCTCTTTCCGTACATGCCGCCAACGGCTGATCCCGGCCTGCCCACGGTGATGGCCCGGGTGAAAGACCTTGCCGATGCGCAGTACGTCCGCGACGCCATCATCGAAACGATTGCGGCCGCGAAACGCCGCCCCGTGCCAGCCGCGCGCCTTGAGGAGGCGAAATCTCACAACCGCTACGCCTTCGCGCGCACGCTGGATAACTCGGAGTCCATTGCCGCCGCGCTGGCATCGTTCGTGCGGTTCCAGCGCTCCTACCAGACGCTCAACAACCTCTTCCGCGTCTACGATTCGCTGACGGTCGAGGACCTCACAGCCACCGCCAAACGCTACCTGACTGGCGAGCGCATAGTCATCACCACGCTTTGCCAGGGCGGTGCGCCGGCGGAGCTCGCAGCCGCGCCGCGCCTTGTGGAACCCCCCCCTGCCGCCGTTGCGCCGCTCGCCGTGGTCCGCCTCCCCTCGCTATCCCCCCTTCTTCGGTTCAAGCTGCTGTTCAACGCAGGGTCCGCCTACGACCCGCCGGGAAAGGAGGGCCTGGCGGCCCTTTCCGCCAGCATGATCGCCGATGCGGGAAGCAGGGACCTACGCATTGACGAGATAAACAAAGCGCTCTTCCCCATGGCAGGCAGCTTCCGGACACAGGTGGACAGGGAGATGTCCACCTTCACGGGCGTCGTACACCGCGACAATCTCGGCCGCTTCGCGGAGATCGTACTCAAGCAGCTCGTTGAGCCCGGGATGCGCGAAGAGGATTTCTCCCGGCTGAAGGCCATCCAGCTAAACGAGCTTGTACAGGACCTCCGTGCCAACAACGAAGAGGAGCTGGGCAAGGAACGGCTCCAGGAAATTATCTTCGCGGGCACCCCTTACCGGCATCCCGTCGCCGGGACCGTCGCGGGCATCCAGGCGCTGACCATGGACGACGTGCGCGAATTCATGGCCGCGCACTTCACGCGCGCAAACCTGACCATCGGCGTCGCCGGGGACTTTCCCGAGGCCTTCGCCAGCCGACTGCAGGAGGACCTGGCCGTGCTTCCCGCCGGGGCCGTCCCCGCGCCGCCCATCGTCAGTGGCAGGCAGCCATCCGGCATCGAGGTCGAAATCATCGAGAAGGACACGCGCGCCACCGCCATCTCCTTTGGCCACCCAATCGGCGTCACGCGCAGTCACCCCGACTTTGCGGCGCTCTGGCTGGCACGTGCATGGCTCGGCGAACACCGCGCCTCGCACGGGCGGCTCTTCCAGCGCATTCGCGAAGTGCGCGGCATGAACTACGGGAACTACGCCTACATCGAAGCGTTCCCCCGGGGCATGTTCCAGTTCTTTCCCGACCCGAACCTGGCGCGGCGGGCGCAGATCTTCGAGGTCTGGATCCGTCCCGTGATGCCCGAGAGCGCCGTCTTCGCCTTCAAGACGGCGCTCTTCGAACTCACGCAGCTCATCGAGAAGGGCATCGACGGCCAGGAGTTCGACACTATCCGCAACTACCTGCTCAAGAACGTTTATGTCATGCTCAAGACCCAGGACCAGCAGCTCGGGTACGCGCTCGACAGCGGCTGGTACGGCATGGGCGAGTTTGCCGCGGCGATGCGCGACCGGCTCGCCGCCCTCACGCCGGCTGCGGTGCACGATGCCATCCAGCGCCATCTCTCGTCTACGAACCTGAGCGCCGTCTTCATTGCCGGCGACGCCCGTGGTCTGCGCGGTCAGCTCCTTTCCGGCGAGCCATCGGCTATCGCCTACGACGCTGCGAAGCCGCCTGAGGTGCTCGCCGAGGACCGCGTGATCGGTGCGCTCGATCTCGGTGTACGCGCTGAGGCGATCCGCATCACCCCTGTGGAGGACGTCTTCGCGCGATAGCCCCTTCAGGAGATCTCGTCGAGCTGTGCCGCCAGGCTCCCAACGGAGCGGGCAGGCAGGCGACAGGAATTCCCTTCGCAGAGCCACGCTGTTGGCCCGGGGGTGGCTTCCCTTCCCTGGAGGAGCGGCAGGCCACCACTGCGCGCAGCGGGCGCGATGACCAGCCACGGCAGGAAGCGCGACGCAACCTCCCGCTCAAACGGCCGGCGGGCCGCCGCATCGCCCATGATGACAAGCTCGCGCCGCGGCGAGAGCAAGAATTCCACCGCCTGGAGCAACGTCCCGAAGCCGGACGGGGACGACTGTAGTGCCTCGCCGGCAATGCCGATAGCCTCGCGCGCTATCTCCTCCCATTCGGGCAGTGCGCAGTAGCGAGACAGCCAGAGGGCGAGCAGGGCCGCCGCCCCATTCCCGGACGGCGTGGGCGAGTCGAAGAGCGGCTTTGGGCGGAACAGGAGCGCCTCGCCGTCGGCGGGCGTTTCGAAGAATCCGCCGCCCACTTGGTCGCGGAACTCGCGCAGCATGACCTCGAAGAGCTCCCGGGCCCACGCTATGTGCGCGATGTCGCCAGTCAGCTTGAACAGCTCCACGAGCCCCAGCCCGTAGAGCGCGTAGTCGTCCAGCAGCCCATTAACCCGGGCAGCGCCCGCACGCCAGGTGTGCAGGAGCCGTCCGCCATTCCACATGCGCTCGCGCACGAAGGCGGCGTTGGCCTCGGCCGCGGCGCGGTACCCGGCGTCATCCAGCACGCGGGCGCCCTCGGCGAAGGCGGCAAGCGCCAGCCCGTTCCACGACACCAGCACCTTGTCGTCAAGGCCCGGCGGGGTGCGCCTTCGCCGCTCGGCGAGCATGCGTGCGCGGGCCTGCTCCAGCCTGGCAGCAACGGCGGCAGGTTCGAGACCGAAGAGCGAAGCGAGGTCGCGCTGGGAGACCTCCCAGCTGAGGACGTTGCGGCTCCCGAGTTCCGGGTGGTGCGGGTCGATGAAGTTGCCCCCGGGGCTGACCCCGAAGGCGGCGGCGAAGAACGGCGCATCGGCGCCCAGCGCCGCCTCCACCTCGCTCAGCGTCCAGACGTAGTACTTGCCCTCAACGCCCTCGCTGTCGGCATCCTGGGCGGAGTAGAAGCCGCCCTCCGGGTCCCGCATCTCCCTGAGGAGGTAATCCAGCGACTCGCGGGCGATGCGCTCAAACCGCGGGGCGCGGGTGAGCTGGTAGGCATGCAGGTAGACCCGGGCAAGCTGGGCGTTGTCGTAGAGCATCTTCTCGAAGTGGGGCACCTGCCACTGCTGGTCTACGCTATAGCGCGCAAAGCCCCCGCCCAGCTGATCGTAGATACCGCCGGCCGCCATCCGGTCCAGGGTGTGCAGGACCATCTCGAGCGCGCCTTCGTCGCCCCTGTTCCTCTCCCGCACATGGTAGGCAAGGAGGAATTCGAGGTTGCCGGGCGAAGGGAATTTCGGCGCACCGCCGAAACCGCCCCACGCGGTGTCGAAGGCGTCGCGGAAGCTGGCAGCCGCCTCCCGGGGCAGTTCCTCTGCCGGGCTGTAGCCCGGTGCGGCCTGCCGGCGCACCGCTTCCCGGAGCCTCCCGGCGATCTCGCCGGCTGAGTCGAGGATGCGCTCCCGGCCGTTCTCCCATGCTTCATGCAGCGTCTCGAGGACACGGGCGAAGCCGGGGCGGCCGGATCCATCCTGCGGGGGAAAGTAAGTCCCGCCATAGAACGGTTCCAGGTCCGGGGTGAGGAAGACCGTCAGCGGCCAGCCGCCCTGCCCGGTGAGCGCCTGGACGGCCGTCATGTACACGCTGTCCACGTCCGGCCGCTCCTCACGATCGACCTTAACGTTCACGAACCAGCGATTCATGAGCGCCGCCACCTGCGGGTCCTCGAACGACTCGTGCGCCATCACGTGGCACCAGTGGCATGAGCTGTAGCCGATTGAGAGCAGGATCGGCCGGTTCGACTCGCGCGCGGCGGCGAACGCCTCTTCGCCCCACGTGTACCAGTCGACGGGATTGCCCGCGTGCTGGAGCAGATAGGGGCTGGTCTCGCGCGCAAGCCGATTGGCGTGGTCCAGTGGCGTTCCGGACATATGGCCTCCCCACCTGAAAGGTAGAACCACCGTAGCCGCTCCAGCCCTGCGGCGTCACGGGGCGCGCTCATGTACGCTTTGGGGCGAGCGGAATCCAGCCCTCCGGGAGCCTGCCATGCCCGCCGACCTCGCCTTCCGCAATGCCACCGTTATAGACGGGACAGGTTCGCCCGGCATTCGCGCCGATGTCGAGGTCACTGGCGACCGTATCACCCGCGTTGGCGCCGCCGGGGCTGCCGCACGGGAGGTCGATGCCAGCGGGCTGGTTCTCTGCCCCGGGTTTGTGGACACGCACTCCCACGACGACGGGGCCTTCCTTCGCTACCCGGGAATGGAGTTCAAGCTCGCCCAGGGTGTGACCAGCGAGGTGAGCGGCAACTGCGGCTTCAGCACGATCCCGAACGAGCCCGGCCGCACCTACATGCCGGGCGACATCGCAGGCCCGGGCTCGACATGGACCGGCCTGGACAGTTACTTCGAAGCCTGCCTCGCTCTGCGTCCCGCGATAAACAATGCCATGCTCGTGGGGCACAACCGCGTGCGCGCCCACGTTGTGGGGCTGGAGAAGCGTCCCCCAACAGCGGGCGAGCTCGCCGAGATGCGAGGGCACGTGGCACAGGCCATGACGCAGGGCGCCGTTGGCTTTTCCACAGGCTTGATCTACGAGCCCGGACGGTACGCTTCGACCGATGAGGTGGTGGCACTGGCATCCGAGGCAGCGCCTTTCGGCGGCATCTATGCAACCCACATGCGGAACGAGGGCGACCGCCTGCTCGAGGCGGTCGAAGAGGCGCTGGCGATAGGCCGCGAGGCGGGCGTGGCCGTGCATATCAGCCATCACAAGGCGGCGGGAAAGGCCAACTGGGGCCGCGTGGGCGATTCGCTGGCGCGCGTTGACCAGGCCGTGGCGGGAGGGCAGGAGGTCACCCTCGACGTCTACCCCTACACCGCCGGGAGCGGCCCCATGTGGCAGTACGTCAACCTCGATGCCATCGACGAGGAGTGGGCCGCCAACGTGATGATCAACAGCTGCCCGGACACGCCCGCAGTGGAAGGGATGATGATCCCCGAGATTGCCGCCGAGCGGGAGTGCAGCCTGTCGGAGACCGTGCGCGACCTGCTCACGGCCCCGAGGGGCAAGCAGATCATCTGCACCCACTTCATCATCGACGAGGCTGACATCGAGACCAACCTGCGCCACCCGCGCATGATGATCGGTTCCGATGGCATCCCCGACCTCAAAGGGCGGCCGCACCCGCGCCTTTTCGGCACCATGCCGCGCGTCCTCGCCGAATACGTTCGGGCGCGTGGCGTCATCTCCCTGGAAGAGGCAATCCGGCGCATGACAAGCCTCTCCTGCGAGCGCTTCGGCCTGTCGGGGCGCGGCCTGGTGCGCGAAGGGCATTTCGCCGACCTCGTCCTCTTTGATCCGGCGACGATCCGCGACACAGCCACCTACAAGGAACCGAAGCAAGAGCCGCAGGGAATCGCCATGGTGGTGGTCAACGGGCAGATAGCCTGTGAGGGGGGGCGCCACACCGGCGCCGGCGCCGGCCGGGCCTTGAGGTACAGGCAGGGTTGGTAAGGAGCGCGGCGCCGGGAGAGCCCCCGCCCATCGTCTTGATTGGTGGCGGCGCCGGCACCGGAACCGCCGCCGTGGCCGGCCACATGGCCCGCTACCTCGGCGTCCTGTTGCTGAGAACCGACGACTGCTGGCGCGCGTTAAAGGAGGTTGTCCCGCGCGACCAGCAGCCTGCGCTGCACATGTTCCCGGGAATGGAGGGCGCGGAGCAATCGCGCATCGGCGAGCTGGTGGAGCAGTTCAGGAAGGCGGCGGGCGCGGTCTGCGAGGCGCTGGAACCCTCCATTCGATACCAGGCGCACGCCGGACCGGGGCTGGTGGTGGAAGGGGCGTGGCTGTTGCCCGCCTTCGCTGCCGCACTGTCGTTGCCGGGAGAGGGGGCGGCGAAAGCGGTCTTCCTGTTCGAACCATCCCGTGCTGAGCTCCGGGCAACCATGGAGGCCGAGGCCGGCGGAGCCGCGAATAGCGAGCCCCACCACCGGCTGGCAGACCTCAGCTACGAATACGGCGCCTGGCTCAGGGGTGAGTGCCAGCGGCTGGGCATCCCGGCCGTCACAGCCCGGCCGCTCGCCACGGCGCCGCGCCGGGCCGCCGAAGCGCTGGGCCTGCCCGTACCCGCGCGAACGGAGAGCCGCGGTTGAATGCTCGGGGAGCGACTCCCATAATGGGACCCAGGTGCCGAAGTGGCGGAATGGCAGACGCGCTACGTTCAGGGCGTAGTGTCCTTCACGGGCGTGTGAGTTCAAATCTCACCTTCGGCACCACCCTGGTACGCGCGCCCGTAGCTCAGCGGATAGAGCGTTAGGTTGCGGACCTAAAGGTCGTAGGTTCGAGTCCTACCGGGCGTACCAGTCCTCACTCCCCGATTCCCGCGGCTCTCCCGGTGTTCCTGGTGTGTGCGAGGCTAGTCTGACGCTTCGCTGTGAGACGGATGGGCGCTGGCGGCCGGCGGCGGCTCACTCTCCTCGACCTTCCGGCCCCTGAGCATTTGCCACGCCGCCTTCGCCGTGACCGGGACATCGCGCCGGTTCGTCACAAGCAGGACCATGCAGAGCACCGTGTAGGCCGCGGCAAACACCAGCCTGGCGCTCTCGTTGGTGATGAATAGCTGGGTCGCGAACAGCAGGAAGAGCGCCACCGCTTCGCGCCGGTTCATCTGCAGGTTGACGAAAACGGCAATCGCAAACGCCGATTGGGCGGCCGTCAGGAAGATCTCCTCCCGCTGCCGGTCGTCCAGGGGCAGACCGCCCGTGAACGAGAACTCACCGGCCGAGACCAGGAAAGCAATGGGCAGCGTGCCGATCAGCAGCGTCCACTGGTTCACCTTCGAGGAGATGAGCGCGCCCATGCCGGCAGCAGCGCGCCCCCGCCACGCGAGCAGGCTCGCCACGAGCACCTCGGGCGATTCGGATGCAAGGGGCGCGAGCCACTGGATCAGCAGGAACTCCGAGACACCGAAATCCTCGCCGATGTGCACCAGCGACTCGGCGAAAGGCTCGGCCGAGGCAAAGATCGCCACGGCGCTGTAGATCATCAGCAGCGTCACCGCCGTACGCCGGCGGACGTTGGGGAGCATGCCCATGGCGCGCGCCGGCCCCACCAGTTCCACATCCTCGCCTTCAATCCGGCTCGTGAAGAACAGATAGATGATGAAAAGCGACACCAGCACGATGGTGTCGATGACGCTGACGGTGTGCCGCAGGGGGATAAAGATCACGTAGAGCGTGGCGACGCTGAGGAAGGCGAGCTCGAGCGAACGCTGGCGGTCAACCACAAGCTCCTTCAGCTTTGTGCGGAACACGAAGAGGGCGAATACCAGTGGCCAGCCAATGCCGATGAGGAGCCGGTTGCCGCCGGTCATGTTGGCGATTGCCAGGCCGCGTTCCGCTTCCGCGGGGTCGGCGCCCGCCTTCCACGCCAGCACCAGGTCCACGGCGTATTCGGGCAACACGGCGATGAGGGCGATGATTGCCAGCGCCAGGCCCTGGGAGATGTCCATCTCGGCCGTCTCCGCAGCCCAGCTCAGGATGAAGGCGGCCGCCAGGATGGCAATGCCAAAGATGATCGCGCTAACAACGGGAGTGGGATGCACCCCCGCAACGCGGAGAACAATTCCCGGCATGGCGATGACGATCATCAACGCAACTGCACCCCAGAGCCGGGCCACAGGGGCCCTGCTCTGTTCCAGCCCAGTGCCGGGAAGACCGTGAGCTGCCACGCATTCCAATCGAGGCCGTCTTCCTGGATTTGCGGAAGAGGCGGCCAAACAGGGGCCGGGCCTTGCGCCCGGCTCTCGGGGATTCTAGCGTACGATCCCTTTCCGCTCCATGTGATGTGCCTGCGCGCCCGGCGGCTGCTCACGGGGGTTGCGGGTGTGCGTCACGGCCCGAAGCTGGGACCAGCGTGCTTCTGCGTGTACGCTCATGGCCTCCACCATCTGCCAGGGAGGCCGGCAATGCGCTACGGCGTAGCCATTCCCCAGTCGAACGAATTCGCCACAGCCGATTCGCTGCGCGCGATGGCGCACGCGATCGAGGATCTCGGCTTCGATTCTATCTGGGTGAGCGACCACATCATCGTGCCCTCCGGGTCGAGCTACATCCCCGAGTTCATGGACGAGCCTCTCGCGGTGCTCGCCTTCCTGGCCGCCGAGACCAGCCATATCGAACTGGGCACCAGTGTGATCATCCTCCCCTACCGGGACCCGGTCTTCACCGCCAAGTTCCTGGGGACGGTGGACTACATCAGCAACGGCCGCCTGACCGCAGGGGTGGGCGCCGGCTGGCTGGCCGAGGAGTTCTCCGCCCTCGGTGTGCCCTTTGAGGAGCGCGGGCCGCGAACCGACGAGGCGATCCGCGTGCTCCGCAACCTCTGGGAGGAAGAGACCTCGACGTTCTCGGGGCGGTGGAAGAAGTACACCAACATGCGCATGTTTCCCAAGGGCGCTGCATCGCGGCGGGGCGCTATTCCCATCCTTGTGGGCGGAAACGGCCGCGCCAGTATCCGCCGCGCGGGCGAGCTCGGCGATGGCTGGCATCCCATCAACCTCGCACCCCACGACTTCGCCCGCCTCGCCGGTGACTACCGGGCGGCGTGTGCGCGCTTTGGCCGGACGCCAGGCCGGGTAGTGCTCCGTCACATGCCCCCGGCGCGCCTTCCTGCCGGGAGCGCCCGGCTGCCCCTCAGCGGCGCCCCCGCCGAGCAGGCGGGCGACATCCGCGACTACGCCGCCGCCGGCCTCGATGAGCTTGTGCTTTCGCTGCCCATCCGTACCGTGCGGGAGCTGCTGGCTACTCTGCGCGCGTTCATGCGCGAGGTAGCCCCGCGGGTCTGAGCGTTTCGGCGCAACCAGATACACTCTCCCCGTGCCCGTCGCAGTCGTCCTGGTCATTTTTACCGTCGTTCAGGAGCAGCTTTCGGTGCTCCTGATCGAGCGCGCGGCTGAGCCCTACGCCGGCCAGTGGGCGCTGCCAGGGGGCCTGTTGCTGCCCGAAGAAACCCTCGATGGCGCCGCCACGCGCAAGCTGGCCGACGAAACGGGGGTCTCGGACGTATTCCTCGAACAGCTCTTCACGTTCGACCGCCTGGGCGAAGGACGCGCTGAGGCGATCATCACCTACTTCGCGCTCGTCGACTTCGCGCGCACCAGGCTCCGTGGTGACCTGGAATGGCGGCCGGCCTGGCAGCCCGTGCGCGGGCTCGAGGGGCTCGCCTTTCACAATGAGGAGATCATCCGCTATGCCGCAGTGCGGCTCCGCAACAAGCTCGAATACACCAACGTCGGCTACAGCCTCCTGCCGCCGCGGTTCACCCTCACACAGATGCAGAAGGTGTACGAAGCGATCCTCGGCGAAAAGCTCGACAAGCGGAACTTCCGCAAGCGGGTCCTCGGGCTTGGGCTCGTAAAGGAGACGGGGCAGGCAGTGCGCCAGGGGCCGTTCCGCCCGGCCATGCTCTACGAATTCACCCGGCGCGAGCCCATGATTCTCTAGTCCGTATGATCCTAGTCATAGTCTGAGTAGTCAGATTTTCTATACTCGGTCTGTGACCATGAGAGAGCTGGCAACCGGCGAATACACCGTCCTCGCGATGCTCAGGCTTGGCCCAAAGCACGGGTACGAAATGGCCCGCTTCATGGAGCGTGACGGGCTCCCCGACGTGATCCGGCTTGAGCAGAGCCTCCTCTACGCGAACCTCAAGAACCTGGAGAGGCGCGGCCTGATCGAAGGGTGCGAACAGCGAACCGGCGCCCACCCTCCGCGCCGGGTGTTCCACCTCACGCCGGCGGGGGAGGTGCTTGTTGACGCCTGGCTGCGCGCGCCCTCGGAGCGCATGCGGGATGTGCGGTTGGACTTCCTGCTCAAGCTCTACTTCCTTCACCGGATAGACGCGGCGGCTGAGGCAGCCCTGCTCGAGCAACAGATCGCGGCCTGCCAGGTCTACCGCAGCCGCGTGGTGGCGCAGATCGCGCACACCGAGCCAACCGGTTTCCAGAAGCTCGTCCTCGGCTCCAAGGCCTCCGCTGCGATCGCGACGCTCAGTTGGCTCCAGGAGTACGCAGACGAACTCATCGCCACCAAACACGAGATCGAGGTGACTGCTTGAGGCTACAACTCCGCCGACGACCGTCACTTGCGCTGGTGTTGGCCACTGTGCTGGCCACCGCGCTGGCGCTGCTGACCGCCGCCTGCGGGTCAGACGATTCGAAGGATGCCCGGGCCGCGTCTCCGGACACAGCGGGAACGACGGCCCCGACGCCCGCACCGGCCAAAGTGACTCTGCAGGGAGACATCACCGTCTTCGCCGCCGCCTCGCTGACCGACGCCTTCAAGGAGTTGGGCAAGGCGTTCGAGGCCGCCAATCCTGGCACGCATGTGACCTTCAACTTCGGCGCCTCTTCGGCGCTGGCAACGCAGATCGACCAGGGCCAACCCGGCGATGTCTTCGCATCCGCCGACAGCGCCAACATGAAGAAGGTCACCGACAAGAACCTGGCCGGGCCGCCAGTCATCTTCGCCACGAATATCCCGGTCGTCGTGGTCCCGGCGAGCGGCTCGCCGGTGAAGGCCTTTGAGGACCTCGTCAAGCCGGGCGTCAAGCTTGTCCTGGCCGCCCCGGCAGTGCCCATCGGCAACTACTCTCGCACCATCTTCACCAATGCCTCGGCGGCGAGCGGGGGGATCTCGGCGGACTTCTCGGAGAAGGCGCTGGCGAACCTCAAGAGCAACGAGGCGGACGTCCGGGCCGTGCTCGCCAAGGTGCAGACGGGCGAAGCCGACGCCGGAATCGTCTACGCGACCGACGCCGCGGTGGCCGGCGCGCAGGTGAAGACGGTGCCCATCCCCGAGAAGTACAACGTCATTGCCCGCTATCCTATCGCCACGCTCACTGAGAGCGGCCATGCGGAGGTGGCGGCGGGCCTCATCGCCTTCGTCCTCTCCGATGCGGGTCAGGCGATCTTGCAGAAGTACGGCTTTGGCCATTGAGTTGGAATAGGCATGTTCCCGGTCTGAGCGGACCGCGTCTTGACCGGACAGCGAAGACGACGGTCACCTTCCTGGCGATCGTCGTCGCGCTGTTCTTCGTGCTGCCGTTTGTGGGCCTCGCGCAGCGCGCTGTTGAGAACGGCGGTTTCTGGGACCTTGCCACGCACCGGCAGACGCGGGAAGCGCTCTGGCTCTCGCTCTGGACATCGACGACCACCGCGACGCTGGCGGCCGTCTTCGGGACACCGCTGGCGTATGCCCTCTCGCGCTCCCGGTTCCCGGGCAAAGTCGTGGTGGATGGATTGGTTGACCTGCCCATTGTGTTGCCGCCCACGGTCGCCGGGGTCGCCCTTCTCACCGCTTTCGGGAGAAGGGGGTTGCTCGGCGAGCCGATCGACAATCTCACCGGGTACACCTTTGGCTTCAGCACCACGGCGGTGATCATGGCGCAGATGCTCGTCTCGGCGCCGTTCTTCTTCCGCGCCGCGCGCAGCGGCTTTGATGCCATCGACCCGCAGATAGAGCGCGTCGCCTATACGCTAGGGGCCTCGCGCACGCGCACGTTCCTGAGGATCACCCTTCCCCAGGCCTGGCCCGCCCTGCTGGCCGGCATCGTCCTCTGCTGGGCCCGTTCCATGGGCGAACTCGGCGCCACCCTCATCTTCGCGGGCAACCTCGAGGGGAAGACGCAGACCATGCCGCTGGCAATCATCGAAGCGTTCAGCGGCAGCGCGCTTGGCCTCGATGGCGCCATCGTGCTCTCCCTTATCCTCCTCGGCGTCGCGCTTGCTGTCCTCACACTGTTCCGGGCAGTGGCCGCCCGTGGCCTCCGCCAACCATGAGCCTCGAATTCGACGCCACGCTGACGCTCGGCGCCTTCACCTGCGAGGCCTCTCTCAGGGCGAACGATGAGATCCTGGTGCTGTTCGGGCACTCAGGAGCAGGAAAGAGCGTCACCCTCCAGGCCATCGCCGGGCTCATGCAGCCAGCGCGCGGGCGCATCGATATCAACGGCCAGGCCGTCTTCGATTCGGCGCGCGGCGTCAACGTCCCTCCCCAGGGCCGGGCCGTAGGTTATGTTGTGCAGGACCTTGCCCTTTTCCCGCACATGTCGGTTGGCCAGAACATCGCCTTCGGCATGCCCCGGGGTGCGGGGCAATCCCGGCGCCAGCGAGTCGAGCGGCTGCTGGCCGCCCTTCAGCTCGAAGGGTACGGCGATCGCCGTCCCGGGTCGCTCAGCGGCGGCCAGCAGCAGCGCGTGGCACTCGCCCGGGCCCTCGCTCGTGACGCAAGCCTCCTGCTCCTCGACGAGCCGTTCAGCGCGCTGGACGAGTCCCTCCGGGCGGGGCTCCGGCGCGAACTCCTGCGCCTGCGTTCCGAACGCGGACTTACCATCGTCTTCGTAACCCACGACCTGCGCGAGGCTCACCTCCTTGCCGACCGCCTGGCGGTCTTCGACGCAGGGCGCGTGCTGCAGTGTGACGCACGCGAGTCGGTGTTCCGGCATCCTGCATCGAGGCGGGTTGCCGAGCTCACAGGGGTGGCCAACATCTTCGAGGGAACGGTCCGGGGGATTGATAGTGGGGCCCCGGTCGTCGATGTCCGCGGCCTCACCCTGCGCTGCGCTCCCCCGGCGATGGGCACGGGCCCGCGCCCGGGGGAGGCGGTCGACATCTGTATTCGCGCCGAGCGGGTGGTCCTCCACCGTCGCGAGCCACGTGACCACACTGCAGTCAACCTCCTCGAAGCCGCGATCGTGGAGGACCTTGCTTATGGCGCAACGCACACGCTCAGGCTCACACCCACTGGCGCCGGCCCCGACCTTGAAGTCGAACTCGCCGCGCGGCCGTATGAAGTCATGGGAGTGGCCGAAAGACGGACGTGGACCGTCGAGCTACCGCCCACCGACCTGCACGTTATGACGCGCCGACTGCCCGGCCACGAACCCTAGAGGTTCCCGGTGTACTCGAGATTAAGCCCCAGCAACCGGTTCGCGTTGTCGAAGAGGATGCCGCGGCGCACCTCATCCCGGAACCCCACCTCCTTCCAATCGCGCAACCACCGGTCGGGCTGAATCACAGGGTAGTCGCTCCCGAAGAGCACGCGGTCGCTGATGAGGAAGTTGGCGTACTGGATGAGCAGGGGGTCGAAGTAGAGGGGCGACCAGCCGGAGAGGTCGATCCAGACGTTGGGCTTGTGGTTGAGGATCGCCAGCTGCTCGGTGACCCATGGGAAGGCCGGGTGCGCCATGATGATCTGGAGCGCCGGGAAGTCGGCGGCAATGTCGTCGATGTATGGGACCGGCCGGCAGTATTCGAACTTGATGCCGCCTCCCCCGGGCGTGCGCGCCCCGACGCCTGTCATGCCGCTGTGGAACATTACGGGGATTCCAAGCTCAGCCGTCTTTTCCCAGAGAGGGTAGAAGGCGCGATCGTTCGGGAAGAAGCGCTGCATCGAGGCGTGCAGCTTCAGGCCACGCAGGCCTAGGTCCTTCACGGCGCGTTCGAGCTCGCGCACCGCGAGACGTCCCTGGTGCGGGTCGACGCTGGCAAAGCCAAGGAACTGCTTCGGCCAGCGCTGCACCAGCCCTGCGATGTAATCGTTTCCCGTGAAAGGGCGGCCTGTCTGCGACGAGTCGTCGATGTCGACAAGAACCCCGAAGATATCGCGTTCGGCGTAGTAGTCCGCCATCTCGGATGGGTCAACCGGCCGTTGGCCAGACTTGAAGTAGGCGGACATGATCTGCTCCGCCTGGGAGGAAGGGACGCCGCGAGGCGGGTGGATGTGGACATCGATGGCTCTGGGCATGGCGGGGTCATTGTAGTGTGTGACACGATGGCCGTGGGGGTTCTGCCCCACGGAAGAGGGCTGCAGAGTGGCCGACTCGAAACCGGCGCGGGTTACCTGGGAATCGTGGACGGAATCGCTCATCCGGCAGGCACAGGCCGAAGGGCGCTTCTCGGGCCTACCGGGCGAAGGAGCCCCGCTCCCCGCTGACCCCGGGACCGACGACGAACTCTGGTGGGCCCGGGCAGTGCTCAAGAGGGAGCGCATTTCGTTCCTGCCCGCGTCCCTCCGCATCCGCGGCGAAACGGAGCGCGCCCTCGATGAGGCGATGCGCCTCGATACCGAAGCCGGGGTGCGGGCCAGGATCGAGGCGCTGAATGAACGCATCGTCAGGGTGAACTCGCTGGCTTTTGAGGGCCCACCCACCACCGTCGCCCCCCTCGACGTTGAGAGAGTCGTCGCCCGCTGGCGTATCGCCAACAGTGAGGAGCGGGAAACACCGCCACAGGTGCCCGCGCCGGCGGCCGGCGAACGTGCCCGGAGCGGCTGGCTGGCGGCCGCCACCCTTGCTACATCGGCCGGGTTAATGGTGGTCACAGCGCTTGCCTGGTGGCGCTGGGGTGTGTAGGCGTGGCCGCGCGCAATCAGCTGGCCAGGCGCCGTTGGGCAAGAGGAGCGTCTGCCCGGAGCACTGCATAGCGCGCCTTTCCGCGGTCCTTCGCCTGGTATAGGCCCACATCGGCCACCCGCAGGATCTCGGTAGCAGTGACATTTCGGGTACCGGTCACGGCAATGCCGATGCTCGCGGTCACCCGGACCTGTTTCTCCCCAATGCTGAAGGGCCGGTGGAGTGCCTGCTGGAGGTGCTCAGCGATTGTCCGCGCCTCCGACTCGGCGGCTGCACTTTCGATGATGATGGCGAACTCATCGCCGCCAAGCCGCGCAATGGTATGGCGCCCCCTGACGGCGCTGTGAAGACGCTGGCTGAACGCCAGGAGGAAGGCGTCACCTGCGCCGTGTCCCATGGTGTCGTTCAGCGACTTGAAGTCATCCACATCCAGGAACATCACTGCCAGCGGCCCTGCATGGTGACGCGAGTTGCGAAGGGCGCGGGTAAGCCTGCCAAGGAACTGCTCCCGGTTTGGGAGCCCAGTCAGGGAGTCGTGCAACGCCTGGCGCCGCAGGTGGCGCATGGTCTCGCCAAAGCGGGCGACAATACCATTCGTGGCCGAGGAGACATCGTTCGCCTCCCTGAGCCAGGACGAAGGAACGCGCAGTCCGGCGCCCGTTTCGGCGATGTGAAGGCTGGCGTCGATTGCCCTCCTGACCCGGCTGACGGCGATTCCCGTGACAAGCCAGGCAACCGTGGCGCCGAACGCCAGCGCCAGGGCGAGGGCCATTCCCGCCTGGGCGCCGCTTAAGCCCGCCAGGGCTGCAATCACCGTCACCGGTACAGAAGCAGCGAGCAGTATCGCCCGGGTCACCGCACCGGAAAGGTCGCGGCCCAGCACAGCCCCGAGCAGGGCCTGGCCTACACTGAATGAGACCGGCACGCTCGTGACTGACCGCAGGGGCTTCGCTGCCATCGACGTTCAGACCGGCGTGGTACTGACAGGAGCGGTTGCCCGGCTCGCATTGGTTTGGCCAATGCCGGCTGGTACCCAGCCCTTGAAGGCAAAGAAGGCGGTAACGACCTCCGGGTCGAGCTGCGTTCCGGCGACCCGCGCGAGCTCGGCCCGGGCTACATCCTCGTCCAGGGCAGAACGGTAAACGCGGCTCGAAGTCAGGGCATCGTAGGTGTCAGCCACGGAGATGATGCGTGCACCCAGCGGGATCTGTTGCCCGCGCAGGCCCTGTGGATAGCCGCGGCCATCCCACCGTTCGTGGTGGTGACGGATATAGGCCGTGCCACGCGCGAAATCCGGGAACCGGGCTGTCAGCTTCGCCCCGATGTCCGGGTGACGCTTGATCTCGGCGTACTCCTCGTCGGTGAGGGGACCGGCCTTCAGAAGTACGGCATCACGGACGCCGATCTTGCCGACGTCGTGGACCCGGGCCGCCGCGGCTATCTCCTCCACAACGTCCTGGGACAGGCCGAGGTGAACGCCGATTCCGCGGACGAATTCGGCCACCCGGTGCGAGTGGTTGAATGTGTACGGGTCGCGCATGTCGACCACGTCTGCGAGCGCCTCGACTGCCTCGCGTGTCTGCGTGCGCAGAGTGACCTGCGTGCGCATCGCGCGGTGGAAGACGGCAATCGGGAACACGAGCAGTGGCAGGAGCCAGAGGTGGAAGCTTGCTGCAAGCGCTACCACAAAGCCCGAGGCATAGAGGGCGAGGTCATAGGGGATGTCACTTCTATCGACGAGCCAGTCCCTCAAGATGCTGCGCCCAACCTGGGCGAAGATAACACCAAGGAGCAGCAGATCGTTCGTGACGAACATCGCGCCAACTGCCACTGTGGCAGCCATACCAAGAGAAACCCCCGGCTCTGTGAGAGGCTCGGCCGTGAGCGCATGAAACACGGTTGCAGCAGCCATCACGCTCAGCAGGCGCTGGCTGGAATTGAAAACAAGCTGTTTGAGGCTGCGCGCGCCGGTGCGCTGGCTCACGAGCTCGGCGGCGCCCATCCCGCCCGCGGCTACCGCGCCCGCAAGCCAGGGCTGGAGAACAAGTGCGGCCGCGAACAGCGAGCCGCTATCTGTAAGCATCTTGCGCTTGTAGCCGATGTGCAGCGGGAAGAGCCGGCTGGCTACGACGAGCGCAAAGAGCATCGCTCCGGCTGCCAGTTCGCGAAGGCCGGGTACTCCGCCGGTGGCAATGGCGACCGCCTCGGCCGAGGCGGCAAGCCCAAAGACCGCGAAAACGACCACCTGCACGTTGCGTTCACGCCGGGGTTCCATCTGGGGGCGCTCCTTCTGTCTCTTTCATGTTCAGCAGGTGAGAATGGGCCAGGGCTAACGGGACGCCCGGGCCCTGAAGGAGATGTCGCGGTAGGAAGCGCCGAAGTACCACTCAGCGCCTACGGCATCGATGACTTCCACGGCAGCGCGGAACGGCCGGCCTTCAGCCTCGATCGAAAGACTGCCCCAGACCACAAGTGGCCCCCAGCCTTCCTTCCAGTAGGGCAGATCCTTCTTGATCACGACCCGCTCGGGGAAGAGGCTCTGGTCAACGTAGACCACGTCCACGTCGGCATTCCGCGGCACGTGGAACACGATCACGGCCTCCTCAACATCGGCCACCCGATCGGCAGGGACGTTTATCCACACCGAGATCTCCTGGCCATTGACCGAAATGATCGGGTCAGTGGCGCACCAGGCGAGGCCTGCCCTTGCATCGCCTGCACGTCCGAATAGCGCAATGAAGGCGGCGGCAAGCAGGGCAATGGTGAGCCCCAGTCGGCGAGTACCTGTCTGGACAGTGGGCTGGGCTGCTTCCTTGAGCATTGCGAAGAACCTCCAATGTGGCTGGAGCTCTTCAAGTTTCGGTAACCCGGCGATCTTGCCCGTGCGGGCGTCAGACCCGTAGCTTTGCGTCCCCGCCTCTCGACGGGTTTGCCCTTTCGCTCTCCGAAGTGCTGCGCATGGTCCGATGCGCAATCACGAGACTATGTCGCTGGCGCGAATAATGTCATAAGAGGCCATAGGAGACAGGTGAATTGCGGGGGGCGGGCCGGTTGCAACCTGGTGACTCAAAGCGGAGTCCGGCTCAACGTGCTAGCCCACTCCGATCCCGCGAGTTGCTCAGGCCCGGTGGAAGTCCGGGTCGCGCTTTTCGCGGAAGGCGGTGACGGCCTCCTTCCACGCCGGCCGCGCCTGCGCCGCCGCGAACTCCGCGTTCTCGCGCTTCATCGCACCGCGGACATCGCCCTCGAGGAGGTTCTGCCACGTCAACCGCTTGATGGCGGCCAGGCTCTCCGTAGGGTTGAATGCGATTTCCGCCGCGGTGGCGACTGCCTGCTCCATGAGCTGATCGTGCGGCACCACCCGGTTGACGAGCCCGATACGGCCGGCTTCAGCACCATCGATGATGCGCCCCGAGAGCATGAGTTCCAGCGCATGCGTGACGCCGACAATGTGCGAGAGGAGGTGGGTGCTGGCCAGCTCGGGGATCACGCCCACGCGGACGAAACGCATCGCAAGGCGAGCGTTCTCCGAAGCGATACGGGCATCGGCCGCAAGGATCATCGTCAGGCCGACGCCGATGGCCGGGCCGTTGATGGCGGCAATGAAGGGCTTGGAGCGCATCATGAACTCGGTCCACGACTCCGCCTCGCCGGCCTCGGCCTGGCGCTGCTGGCGGGCAGTGGTCTCGCCCGCTTCGCGCTGCTGGATCTCCTGCGACCAGCCGCCCATGTCCGCACCTGCGCAGAAGGCACGCCCGGCGCCTGTCATGACGATTGCGCCGATCGCCGGATCGACGTTCCACGCCTCTACCTGGTTCTTCACCTCACCAAGGAGCTGATAGTTGAAGGCGTTCAACCGTTCTGGCCGGTTGAGGGTGATGATTCCGACGCGGCCTCGCGTCTCTGTGAGGATCAGTTCGTAAGCCATGCTGTCTTTCCCACGGAACTCAAGATGCGGGAATCCTAGCGCGATGGCACGCACATGGACAGGCGGCGGGCAGGGGTCTCCCGGCTCCTAGCGGAACCGGAACGTCAGGCGGCCCCGGGTGAGGTCGTACGGCGAGAGCTCAACGAGCACCCGGTCCCCCGGGAGGACCTTGATGTAGTGCTTGCGCATCTTGCCGCTGATGTAGGCGAGCACTTCGTGCCCGTTGCCCAGCTCCACTTTGAAGGTGGCGCTTGGCATGGCCTGGGTCACAACCCCTTCGACTTGCAGCGACTCTTTCTCGGACATTTCTCAGGCTCCCTTCCCTGTGTGTGAAGTGCGTCCGGCGTGCTCCCGGCGAGCGCGTTCATTTGGAGTTTGCCATGCATTCTGCCGGTTGGCGCGTCGCGCCTGTGGGTCACGCCTGGAGTGGAAGCCACGTTGCGCCCGGAATTCGGCGGTGTGGCCATCCCTGTCTGCCGTTCCGGGTGCGGAAACGGGCGGCGTCCAGGCGCCCAGATCGAGCAGGCGCTCGTCACCGGGCTGCATGGTCACAGTGGCGACCCTGATCCCGGCCTCATTCTGTAACGAGCGGGCCTGGCGCGCTTCCTCGGGCAGTACAAGCGTCACCACCAGCCCATCGGCGCCCGCCCGGGCAGTACGCCCCGAACGATGGAGGTAGGTCTTCCCGTCTTCGGGAAGGTCAAAGTGGAGGACCGTGTCAATGTCATCGACGTGGAGGCCGCGAGCGGCAACGTTGGTTGCGACAAGAACCGGCGACCGGCCCGATGCGAAAGCGGCGAGCGTCCGTTCGCGACGGTTCTGGTTCAGGCCGCCGTGAATCGCGGCAGCAGCGACGCCCTCACCGGAAAGCTGGCGGGCCAACCGGTCGGCGCCGTGCTTCGTGCGAACGAAGACGAGGCTCCGTCGCCCGGCCGCGCAGATGGTGGCCGCCACTTTCAGCTTGTGCAGCCGTTCCACGCCGATGAACCGCTGTTCGAGCGTCTCCACCGAAGCCGTGGGCGAGACCACTTCGTGGCGCACCGGGTCATGCTGGTATTCGGCCACGAGGCTCCCGATGGCGCCATCGAGCGTGGCCGAGAAGAGTAGTGTCTGGTGGCGCGTCTCGATGCGTTCGAGAATGGCGCGAACCTGGGGCAGGAAGCCCATGTCGGCCATTTGGTCCGCCTCGTCGATGACAACGGTTGCGACCTCCGCTACCGAAAGCTCTCGCCGGTCGAGGAGATCGTTGAGGCGGCCAGGCGTGGCGATGACGATGTCGGCGCCGCTGTGCAGATCACGGATCTGGCGAACCATGGATGCGCCGCCATAGATGGCAGTCAGGTAGAGCCCCCGGGACTCCGCCATTGGTGCGAGCGCGGTGGCGACCTGGTTGGCGAGCTCGCGGGTGGGCACCAGAACAAGGGCGTGGGGCCGGCGCCTGCGGGCCGGTTCGGTGCGCTGGATGAGCGGCAGACCGAAGGCGAGCGTCTTGCCCGAGCCCGTCTTGGCCTTGCCGCAGACGTCGCGGCCGGCAAGGGCATCGGGGATGGTGAGCTCCTGGATGGGGAAAGGCGTGCTCATTCCGGCAGTGTCGAGCGCTGCTACAAGTTCGTCGCAAAGGCCGAGGTCGCGGAAGGATGCCGAGGGGTGCTCAGGCCGGGCAGGTGATGCCGGGCGTGGCTTGCTGAGGGAAAGGGTCAAGTAGTTAGGGGTACTCCATTTCGTGGTGTGAGCGAGGTGTGGCCTGATCTCGGGCTGAACTCCTCGCAAACGTCAACGAAGGGAGCAATACGAGTAGGGCACAATATTGCATGCGCTCACGGATAGCGTAGCACGTTCCGGCGAAACGCGGAGTTAGCGGCCAGCCACGGGGAGCGGCGTACCGCCGCGGCCACGATACAATGCCCGCGATGGGAACCGAGAGCCTCCGTGATCTCCCCGGCGTCGATGCTGTGCTACGAGCGCTGGGGCCAGACGCCCTGCCCCATGCGATCGCGGTTGAAGCGGCCAGGGGGGCCCTGCGCGAGCTCCGCGAAGAGCTTCGTGCCGGCGGATCAACACCTGCGCTCCAGGATGCCGTTGCCAGGGCAAGGGCGCGAGCGAATGGGCTCCAACGCCCTTCGCTGCGCCCGCTCATCAACGCCACGGGCGTGCTGCTGCAAACCAACCTGGGCCGTGCCCCTCTCAGCGAACGCGCCCTCGCCGCGATGCACGCGGTGGCACGTGGCTACAGCAATCTTGAGTTCGACCTTGAGGCCGGGACCCGTGGCAGCCGCCACGAGCACCTGCGCGACCTGCTCCGCCGGACCACGGGCGCTGAAGACGGCCTGGTGGTGAACAACAACGCCGCCGCCCTGCTCATGGTGCTGCAGGTCCTGGCCGCCGGCCGCGAGGTGATCGTTTCGCGCGGGCAGGCCGTCGAGATTGGCGGCGGGTTCCGCATCCCCGACGTGCTGCACCAGAGCGGTGCGCGCCTTGTGGAAGCCGGTACCACGAACCGGACCTATCTGCGCGACTACGCGGAGGCAATCACTCCTGAGACTGCCGCCATCCTTCGCGTCCATCCATCGAACTTCCGCGTGGTTGGATTTACCGCCGAGCCAGCGATCGGCGAGCTCGCCTCGCTGGCGCGCGAGCGCAACGTGCTCCTCCTTGATGACCTGGGCAGCGGCTGCCTGGTCGATACGCGGCCCTACGGGCTCGCCCGTGAACCAACGGTGCAGGAGAGCATCGGGGCCGGCGCCACACTGGCGATGTTCAGCGGCGACAAGCTCCTGGGCGGCCCCCAGTGCGGCATCATCGTGGGCATCGCCGAAACGGTCGAGCGGCTCCGCCGTCACCCGCTGTCGAGGGCCCTGCGTGTCGACAGGATCACCATCGCCGCCCTCGATGCTACCCTCCGCGCCTACGTCGAAGAGAGCGAAGCCTCCGAGATACCTGTGTGGGAGATGCTCGGGCGGGGCCTTCCCGGCCTGAAGCGACGTGCCCGCCGCTGGGCCTCGGTGGCTGGCGAGGCCGGCGCGGTAGTCCGTGCGCGCTCGATGGTTGGCGGCGGCTCGCTGCCCGGCGAGGGTGTTGACACCTGGTGTGCGGCAATCCGGCCGCCAGCCGGCGCCGGGACAATGGCGATGGCTCTCCGCGCCGGCGACCCGCCGGTGGTCGCCCGTATCGAGGATGGCGCCGTGATGCTGGACCCAAGGACAGTGGCGCCCGCCGACGACCGGCGGGTCGCGGCCGCGATCAACGCGGCGCTCGTGCAGGCATCCCCGGCGCCGTAGGTTCGTCCGCCTCACCTCGCCGGGTCCGCGTTGACCCTTCGAAGAAGGCGGTGCTATCTTCCGTCTGTTACGGATTTCACAACCGGAGCTGCTGGACTTCCTCATGGCTCTCGAAATCCCGGAAGTTGTGATCAACCGGCTGCCCATCTACGCGAGGGCGCTGGCAGCGCTTGCCGAACAGGGCGAAACCGTGGTCAGCTCGCAGGCGCTGGGACAGGCGCTCGATGTCACGCCCGCACAGATTCGCAAGGACCTCAGTTACTTCGGCCGCTTTGGCAAGCAGGGACGCGGCTACAATGTGCCCGGGCTCCTGACAAGGCTGCGAGAGATCCTCGGTCTCGACCGCCAGTGGCACGTTTGCGTGGTCGGCGTGGGGCGGCTCGGCCAGGCGATAGTGGAATACGGCGGCTTCGGGCCCCAGGGATTCCAGATTGTCGCCGCTTTCGATGCCGACCCCGCGATGGTAGGCCGCAGGGTGGGTGGCATCGCCGTGCGCGCGGCCGGCGAGCTCGATGAATTCCTGCGCCACAACCGCGTCGATATCGGCGTGGTGGCGGTGCCCGCCGCCGTAGCTCAGCAGGTAGTGGACCAACTGGTGGAGGCGGGCATCAGGGCCATCCTCAACTATGCGCCCATGACCCCCCACGTCCCTCGCGACGTGAGCATCCGCCACATCGACCCGGTTATCGCCATGCAAAGCATGACCTTCTACATCAAGCTGGCGGAGGGGGGCGGCAAGTAGGGCGGGGGAAAGCTCCGCTCGGCTTGCGCGGTGGTTAGCAGGTGCCCCGCTGCCCGGTCCGGCGGGTGGGACGCAGCGGTCAACGTTTGTGCCACTCTCTCGACGGGATTGGAACGGAACCCCGCGGTTAGCGTTCGGGCGACGGGAAGAGGCCGACGAGGTTCTCCTCCTCGGTGGGCAGGCTGCGCTTGATGACGTCCAGGTGGTCGAGCGCAATCCCGGCGCCGATCGCCACGCACTCCAGCGGGTTGTCGGCGACGTAGCAGGGCACGCCCGTCTCCTGCGTCAGAAGCTCATCCATATGGCGCAGCAGGGCGCCGCCGCCAGTCAGCACGATTCCCCGGTCGATGACATCGGAGGCCAGTTCCGGGGGGGTCTTTTCGAGCGTTGCGCGCACGGTCTGCACAATTGCGCCAAGGCAGTCCTGGATCGCCTGTGCGACCTCGAGGCTGGTGAGCGTTATCGTCTTGGGAAGGCCGCTAAGCTGGTCGCGGCCGCGTACCTGGGTCGAAAGCCCCTCGTCCACGGCAAGGGCGCTGCCGATGGCGATCTTGATCTCCTCGGCAGTCTTCTCGCCGATAACCAGGTTGTGGCGCCGTCTCACGTAGGCCACGATTGCCTCGTCAATGCGGTCGCCGGCCATGCGCACCGATTCGCTTACGACAAGGCCGTAGAGCGAGATAACCGCCGCCTCAGTGCGCCCGCCGCCGATGTTCACCACCATATTGCCGCGTGCGGTGCCGATGGGGATTCGCGCCCCGATGGCAGCGGCGAGGGGCTCGGGCACAAGGTGGGCCGGCTTGCGCGCACCCGCCTGCTCGGCGGCATCGCGTACAGCCCGTTGCTCGACACTGGTCACCCCGGCGGGCACGGTGACCATCACCTCGGGCCTGATGAGGTTGAAGCGCCCCGTGATGATCCCGATGAAGTAGCGCAGCATCGCCTCCGTCGTCAGGTAGTCGGCGATCACCCCGTCGCGCATGGGACGGATGACGCTGATGGAACCCGGGGTGCGACCCTGCATGGCGCGCGCCTCGTTGCCGACGGCCACAATGGCGTTGTCGCGGTTGTGCCGCGCGACCACTGAGGGCTCATTGACGACAATTCCCTGGCCCTTCACATAGACAAGGATGTTGGCCGTCCCAAGGTCGATGCCGGCCTTCTTCGCAGCGAAGAGCTCGAAGGCCATCAGGCGCGCTCGATCCCCGCGCCAAGTGCGCGGAGCTTCTCGTCGAGCCGCTCATAGCCACGGTCCAGGTGGTATACGTCGTCGATGACGGTGGGCCCCTGCGCGACCAGTGCGGCAAGCAGCACCGAGGCGCCCGCGCGGACATCGAGCGCGCGTACGTGCGCGCCGTGGAGCCTGGTTGGCCCGCTGACGATGGCGGAGGAGCCGGTGCTGACGATCTCGGCGCCCATCTTCCTGAGTTCGCCAACGTAGAGCATCCGGTTGTCGAACACCCGCTCATGGATGATGGAGACCCCGCTCGCCTGCGTGAGAAGCGCCGCCATGGGTGCGTGCAGGTCGGTTGCGAGGCCGGGGTAGGGCAGCGCCTGGAAGCTTACTGCCCTCAGGTCGTTGCCGCCTGCAACCAGCAGACAGCCTTCGCCCGCCTCGATCCGGGCGCCAGCCAGTCTCAGCTTGTTGATCAGGGCATCGAGCACGGGCACGGGCGCGTCCTGGATCTCCACCTGCCCACCAGTCATTGCGGCCGCGATGGCGAATGTGCCCGCCTCTATCCGGTCCGGCATGATGCGCGCGGTCGCACCCCGGAGCGAGTTCACACCGGTAACCTCGATCATCTGCGAGCCGATGCCGCTGATCATCGCGCCCATGGCGTTCAGCATGTGCGCGAGCTCCTGCACCTCGGGCTCGGTGGCGGCGTTGACAATGGTCGTGTGGCCGGTGGCGGCCACCGCGGCCATCATCACGTTCTGCGTGCCCGAGACCGACGGGTAGTCCATGAAGACGCGGGCACCCTTGAGGCGGCCGTGCCGGGGCATTTCGGCAACGAAGCGCTCGTTCTGGCGGCTGACGATAGCGCCCATCGCCTCGAAGCCCGAGAGGTGAACATCGATCGGCCGCTGACCAATGACGTCGCCCCCGGGCGGGGCAGAGGCCGCGTAACCATGGCGCGCCAGCAGCGGCCCCATGATCTGGAACGAGGCCCGGTTTTCGGTGATCAGCTCCGTCGGTGCTTCGAAGACGTTGACGCCCGCGGCATTGAGCCGCATTTTGCCGCCCGGCTGCCGCTCCACCACAGCGCCGAGGCTCCGCAAGAGGTCACCAAGCGTCTCGGTGTCGCTGATCTCAGGGACATTCGTCAGGATGACGTCCTCATCCGTCAGAAGGGCAGCGCACATCGCGGCGAGGGCGTGGTTCTTGGCTCCCGAGATGCGTACGGCGCCACGCAGCACGGCGCCACCCTCGACCGAATACCGCGGACCGCGGGAACGGGAATTACTCATCAGTCAACGCCAGAATAGGGTGTGGCGGTGCATGGGGCCAACACCGGCCCCATTGCCCTCGCCCTGGCGTTCGCGAGAGTCCGTGCCCGGCGCGCCGTTTACCCGCCGGGACGAGGGGGTCCCGGGCGCCGCTTGCGGCCCGCTACCTGGAGGCGCAGCAGCGAACGCTGAAGCGAGGCCTGCGCGCGGGCGAGGTCGACATCGCGAACGTTCTGCTCGCGAATGCGGCGAAGGCGCTCTTCGGCGCGCGCGCGGGCAGCCTCGGCCCGGGCGATGTCGATCTCCTCTGCCGCCTCAGCGGCGTCGGCAAGGACGGTCACGCGGTCGTTGCGCACTTCCATGAATCCGCCCATGACCACGAATTCCGATTCGCTCTGGCCACGGCGGAACACCAGCGGACCGGGTGCGAGGGTGGTCATCAGGGCGGCGTGCTTCGGCAGGATGGCGAGCTGGCCTTCGCTGCCGGGGGCGATGAGAACCTCAACGCCCTGCTCCACGCGCACCACTTTTTCGGCCGTCACGATCTCGACGGTGAGAGGCATGGTTCTTAGCCCTCGGCCAGCTCGCGGCCCTTTTCGACCACCATATCGATGTTGCCCATCATGTAGAAGGCCTGCTCGGGTAGGGCGTCGTGCTTGCCCTCCAGGATCTCGCGGAAGCCGCGCAGCGTCTCGCGGATGGGCACGTACTGCCCGGGCGTCCCCGTGAACTGCTCCGCCACGAACATCGGCTGCGTCAGGAAGCGCTGCATCTTGCGGGCGCGCGCCACCGTGAGCTTGTCCTCGTCGGAGAGCTCATCGATGCCAAGAATGGCGATGATGTCCTGCAGGTCCTTGTAGCGCTGCAGAACGCGCTGCACGCCGCGGGCCACGTCGTAGTGTTCCTGGCCCACCACCCGCGGCTCAAGCGCGCGGCTGAACGATGAGAGCGGGTCCATCGCCGGGAAGAGCGCCTGCTCGGCGAGCGCGCGCTCCAGGGCCACGACTGCGTCGAGGTGGCCGAATGTGGTCGCCACCCCCGGGTCGGTGTAGTCGTCGGCGGGGACGTAGATGGCCTGGAAAGAGGTGATCGACCCCTTCTTCGTGGATGTGATGCGCTCCTCAAGGTCGCCCATTTCGGAAGCCAGTGTGGGCTGGTAGCCCACGGCAGAGGGCATACGGCCGAGAAGTGCCGATACCTCCATGCCCGCCAGCGTGTAGCGGTAGATGTTGTCGACGAAGAAGAGGACGTCGCGCCCCTCCTCGTCGCGGAAGTACTCGGCCATGGTGAGGCCCGTGAGGGCCACGCGCAGGCGCACCCCCGGCGGTTCGTTCATCTGGCCGAAGACCATCGCCATCTTGGGCAGCACGCCCGAGTCCTTCATCTCGTGCCAGAGGTCGTTGCCTTCGCGGGAGCGTTCGCCCACGCCGGCGAACACCGAGTAGCCGCCGTGTTCGCGGGCGATGTTCGAGATGAGCTCCTGGATGACGACCGTCTTGCCCACGCCGGCGCCGCCGTAGAGGCCCACCTTGCCGCCGCGAACGAGCGGGGCGATGAGGTCGATGACCTTGATGCCTGTCTCGAGGATGGAGGGAGTGGTCTCCTGCTCTTCGAAGCTTGGAGGCTCGCGGTGGATAGGCCAGTGCGGCGCGTCATCGGCGGGAGGCAGGTTATCGATGGGGGCGCCAAGTACGTTGAACATGCGGCCGAGCGCCTTCTCACCCACCGGTACGGCGATTGGGTGGCCCGTATCGACCGCGCGCGCCTGCCGGCGAAGGCCGTCGGTGGAGTCCATGGCAAGGCAGCGGACCCAGTTGTTGCCCAGGTGCTGCTGCACCTCGGTGACGAGCACGCTGCCATCGTCACGGGCGATGTTGACGGCGTTGTTGATGGCCGGCAGCTGCTCCGGGGGAAACTCAACGTCGATGACCGTCCCGATTACCTGGACGACCTTCCCTTCGGCTGTTGCTGTCATCACCATGGCAAGACCTCCACTGGTTCGCTGTCTAGGTGCGGGCGCCGAACGCCTGAAGGCGTTCGGCCATATCCGGGCCCGCGCCCGGGCTGGTGCGGCGCTCGTAAGCAAGCCCTTCGGCAAGCGTGTAGCGCTGTCCTTCGTTAACAAGGCGCTTGTCGGCGCGCAGGGTGTGCCACGAACTCGCAACAATCGCGGCAGCAAGCTCGCCTGTCGTCTCCACAAGCCTCTCGTCGGGCACGCAGGCGTTGACGAGGCCGATCGCCAGCGCCTCCGGTCCGGGTATCGTGCGGCCGGTGAGCATCAGCTCCTTCGCCTTCAACGGGCCAATGCGCCGGGGCAGCCTCTGGCTCATCCCCCACGTCGGCGTCATCGACCAGCGCCCGTGCGTATCGGCAAAACGTGCCGATTCGCCGCACACGCACAGGTCGCAGGCGAGCATCAGCTCAAGCGCACCCGTGTAGCAGTGGCCGAGAACCTGGGCGATGACGGGCTGCGGCAGCGCCTCGATGGCGTCGAGCGTCTCGGCCTGGAAATGGGCCGAAGGCGCGCGCTCCCCCGCCTGGATGGCCTTGATGTCGTTGCCGGCCGAGAACGACCGGCCGGCGCCGCGCAGGACCACGCATCCGACCGTGTCGACCGCCCCCTCGATGGCTTCGAGGTGCTGCCTCAACTCCATAAACAGCGCCGGGCTGAGCGCATTGAGCGCTTCCGGACGATTGAGCGTGAGCGTGGCGATTCCGCCGGCATCTTCGCGAAGGACCAGGGGAGCGGTCATGCCGGCACCCCCACGATGTCGGAAAGGGCAATTGCCTCCAGGGTCTCGACCTCACGCTCGGGCCCCGGCAGCACAAGGCCGCGCGTGTATTCGGTTCGCACCGCCCAGCAGGTCATGCCCGCTCGCCTTGCCGATTCGATTCCGGCCGGGGCATCTTCGATGGCGAGGCAGCGGGCCGGGTCGACGCCCAACCGGCGGGCTGTCTCCAGGTAGATCGCCGGGTCTGGCTTCCCCTGGTCCACGTCGCTACCGCTGACGATGACATCGAAGGCGTCACTGATGCCGATTCGCTGCAGGCACGCGTCCACCCAGGGGCGAACCGATGATGAGGCGACAGCCACGGGCAACCCCGCTTGTCGCACGCCCCTCACCAGCTCTACCGCTCCCGGGGCGGCGGTGCTCTTCTGGCGATACTGCTCGAGAACGATAGCGTGGTACCGCGCGGCATAATGCTCCCGCGGCCGGCCGAGGCCGAAATCCTGGATCATGTCGCTCCAGCCGGTCTTTGCGCCCATGTAGGGCTTGTACTGTTCGAGGCCGATGGAGCGTCCCTCTTCGGCGAGCAGCAGGTTCACGGCCTGGAAATGCAGCGGCTCGCCGTCCACCAGGACGCCGTCCATGTCGAAGATGACCGCTGCAAACTGGCTCAGGGCTATGCCTCCAGTGCCGCTGCGCCGCCAACGATATCGAGGAGCTCCTTGGTGATCTGCTCCTGGCGCACCTTGTTGTAGGTCAGCGTGAGCTCGCGCTCGATTTCGAGGGCGTTGTCGGTAGCGTTCTTCATGGCGACCATGCGTGCCGACTGCTCGCTGGCGGCCGACTCCAGGACTGCCTCGTAGATCTGCATCTCGATGAAGCGGGGCAGGAGCCTCTCCAGCACCACGGCGGGCGAGGGCTCGAAGAGGTAGTCCTGCCGCACGCCGGCCATGTCGCCAGCTTCTTCGGCGGGCGGCGGCTCAATTGGCAGGAGCTGCCGCACAACGGGCCGCTGCACGGCTGTCGAGATGAACTCGGCGAAGCTGATGTAGACCCGGTCCACGGTACCCGCCAGGAAATCGTCCATCACCAGGCGGGAGATACCGAGGGTCTCGGCCTGCGTGGGGTAGTCGCCCAGCTCGGTGAAGCTGGCGACGACGTTCAGGCGGGCGCGCGTAAAGAAGTCCCGCCCCTTCTTGCCAACGGCCACAACCGAGGCCGGTTCCTTCTGGTCGGCCACAAACGTGACAGCGCTGCGATTGAGGTTCGAGTTGAGGCCGCCGCAGAGCCCGCGGTTGGGTGTCACGTGGATCACGGCCACTGCCTTCGCTGGCCGGTTCACCAGCAGGGGATGGGCCGCTTCTTCGTCACCGCCGGGCTGGGCGGCAAGACCGGCGAGGACAACGCGCAGCTTCTCCGCGTATGGCCGCGCCTGGGTGGCGCGGTCCTGCGCCCGCCGCATTTTCGAAGCGGCGACGAGCTGGAGCGCGTTGGTGATCTTCGCGGAGCTTTTCACCGAGGTGATGCGGCGCTTGATCTGGCGAATCGTCGGCATCGGCGTCTTCCCTACCGGGGTGTCGTGGCGCTGCAGGCCGGGGCCGCAGCAGGGCGGGGCGCGGGGAGAGTCGCTCGCCTCTACCCGTCAGTCAATCCTAGTACGGTACCGTCTGCTTGAAGGTCGTGATGGCGGCGCGAAGGGCGTCGCTGATCTCCGGCGTCAGCTCGCGCACCTCGCCGATCTTCTTCTTGAGGTCGCCATGGTTGCTGGCCATGAACTTGCGCAGCTCCGCTTCGAAGGCGCCCGCCTTCTCCACGGGAACGTCATCGAGAAGGCCCTGGGTGAGCGCGAAGATGATCGCGACTTCGTCTTCCAGGCCCAGCGGGTCCAGCAGGCCCTGCTTGAGCACCTCGGTGACGCGCATGCCGCGCTCCAGCTGGCGCCGGGTGGCCGCGTCGAGGTCGCTTGTGCCGAACTGGGCGAATGCCTGCAACTCGCGGAACTGGGCATGGTCGAGCTTCATGCGCCCGGCCACCGACTTCATGATCTTCGTCTGGGCGGAAGAGCCAACGCGGCTCACGGAGATACCCACGTTCATGGCGGGCCGGATGCCGGCGTTGAATAGGTCGGCCTCCAGATAGATCTGACCGTCGGTGATGGAGATGACGTTCGTGGGGATGTAGGCGGAAACGTCGTTTGCCTGCGTCTCGATGATGGGGAGCGCGGTGAGCGACCCGCCCGCTTCCAGCCTGGCGGCCCTTTCGAGCAGCCGGCTGTGCAGGTAGAACACATCGCCGGGGTAGGCCTCGCGGCCCGGCGGGCGGCGGAGGAGGAGCGAGAGCTCGCGGTACGCCCAGGCGTGCTTGCTCAGGTCGTCGTAGACGATGAGAGCATCGCGGCCACTCTCCATGATCTCTTCGCCGATGGCGCACCCCGCGTAAGGGGCAAGGTACTGCAGCGAGGCTGAGTCCGAGGCGTTGGCGGCCACGATGATGGTGTGGTCCATGGCCCCGGCCTCTTCGAGCCGCCCGACCACCTGGGCCACCTTGCCTGCCTTCTGGCCGATGGCCACGTAGATGCAGACCAGGTCGCCGCCCTTTTGGTTGATGATGGTGTCGAGGGCGATGGCGCTCTTCCCGGTGGATCGGTCGCCGATGATGAGCTCGCGCTGGCCGCGGCCGATGGGGATCATGGCGTCGATCGCCTTGATGCCGGTCTGCACGGGCGTGTTCACGCTCTTGCGCAGGGTGACACCCGGGGCGATGCGCTCAACGGGCCGCGTGCTGCTGGTGGCGATGGGACCCTTGCCATCGAGCGGGTTGCCCAGCGGGTCAACCACGCGCCCCACGAGGGCATCGCCGACGGGAACTTCGATGATGCGGCCTGTGGCCCGCACCTCGTCGCCTTCCTTGATGTCTTCGTACTTGCCGAGGATGACGGCGCTTACCGACTCCTCTTCCAGGTTCAGGGCGATGCCCATGGAGCCATTGGAGAATTCGAGGAGCTCCGAGTACATGACGCCCGCAAGCCCGTGAACGCGAGCGACGCCATCGCCGGCTTCGATGACCGTACCCACGTCCGTGGAGACGACCTTCGTGCCAAAGCCCTGGATCTGCTCGCGAAGGATCGAGGCGATCTCTTCAGCGCGTACTGCCATGACGGTCCATCCTGTTGTCGTTTTCCCTGTTGGCGAGCCCGGGGGTCAGCGCACGCCCTCGAGTTCGCGCCGGAGTTGCTTCAGCCTGGTCCGGACGCTGCCATCGACCAGGTGGTCGCCCACCTTCACGACGACGCCGCCGATGATTGCCGGGTCGGTGTTCGCCCGCACGATGACCTTCTTGCCGAGACCCTCGCTCAGCTTCTGCTCGATGGCGGCCGCCTGCTCGGGAGCAAGGTCCACCGCTGTGGTGATCTGAGCATGTGCTATGCCTTCGACAGCGTCGGCCATGCGGTTGAATGCATCGGCCACGGTGCGCGCATCGAGCGAACGCCCCTTCGAAACGAGCAGCTTCGCGAGATTCAGTGCCAGCGGCTGAACGTCCAGCACTCGTTCGACGAACGCCAGGCGTGTTGCCAGGGCAACGCGGCCGTCGGCCAGCAGCGGGGCTGCATCCGACTCGGCGAGCACTGCCGCCAGGTCGTTGAGGTCGGACCGCCACGCCGCAAGGGCGTTGGCTTCGAGCGCGAGGCTCATCGCCGCCTGTGCGTACCGCTTTGCCGCCTGCTCGTTCGCCATCGTCTAGTTCCCGCTGAAGGACGACTCGGCCAGCGTCTCTTCAATGATCCGCTGGTGCGCCTGCCGGTCGAGTGACTGCCCGATGACCTTTTCCGCGGCCGAGACGGTGATGTCAGCGAACTCCTTGCGAAGCTCAGCCACGGCGCGGTCGCGTTCGAGGTTGATCTCGGTGCGGGCCCGTTCCAGCGCCGCCTCGCGGTCGCGGGCGGCCTGTCCCTGGGCCTCAGCCTGGAGCCGGGTCGCGATCGTTTGCGCGTTTGCGACGATCTCCTGGCCCTCCTTGCGGGCAGCGTCTATCTGTTCCTTTATGTTCGCCTGTGCCGTTGCCGCCTCTGCGCGGGCGATCTCGGCCGCATTGAGCCCTTCCGCAATGCGCGCCTTCCGCTCATCCATCATCTTGAGGATGGGCTTGTAGAGCACGAGCCGAAGGACGACCAGGAGCACAAAGAAGTTGGCGACCTGGGCAATCAGCTGAGGGAGGTTAATGCCGAGGGCATCAATTGCCTGGCCCATGCGGGCACCTCGTTCCGGTGTGCTAGACGACGAAAGCGACGATGATCGCGGTCAGCAGGGCATAGATGCCGATGGCTTCCGCGAAGGCAACGCCGAGGATCATGTTGGTCTGCACGGCGCCGCGGGCCTCGGGGTTGCGGCCGAGAGCCTCCATGGCCTTGCCGACGAGCATGCCGATGGCGAGCGCCGGGCCAATGCCACCCACACCCATTGCGAGGGCCGCGCCGATGGCCTTGGCGCCGTTGTCCGAAAGGACTTCCAGGAACGGCAGGTAAGCGAGAAACATCTGGGTCTGATCCTCCGTTGCGCCCGCGGCGCGTATTTCATTGCGAACAGGCTCAGTGAGCCTGGACAGCCCCGGTTTCGTGATGGCCACTCTCGTGGCCATCGTGCCCATCGTCGTGGTCGCCCTCGCCGTGGTGTTCCACCGCCATGGTGGCGAACACCAGCGTCAGCAGGGCAAACACAGCGGCCTGGATGAAGCCCACGAAGAGCTCCAGGCCATAGATTATGTCGACTATCAGGAATGGCATGAGGAAGGTCAGCATCAGCACCAGCACCTCGCCGGCGAAGATGTTGCCGAAGAGACGGAAGGTGAAGCTGATCACGCGGATGAATTCCGAGAGCAGCTCAAGGATGCCGACAAACGCCCCGATCGGGCTCTTGAAGTTGAAGAACTTGCCAAGGTACCCGAAGCCGAGCGCCTGGAACCCCCAGAACTCGATGCACAGGAAAGCCACAATGCCCAGCGCCAGCGTGTTGTTTACGTCGCTGTAGACGCCGCGGAAGAGGGGGATGATGAGGAGCAGCTTCTGGCTCTCTTCGAAGTCAACGCCGCTGAACGTGGCATGAAGGGTGGGGCTTTCGAGCCCGTGAGCGCCGCTGTCCTGGGCGCCATGGTCGCCTTCGATGGCGATCAGCCGGGGTGCGTTGGCAGCCGAGCCCTTGTGGTCCGCCGTCCCCAGCAGCGCGAAGGCCGCCTTCACATCTTCGGGGTCGGCCGGGCCGTGCTCGATGTCGTGGTGCGGCTCGAAGCCGGCCAGGGTCTCGGCCAGGAAGACGATGTAGCGGTCGAAGGCCTGCCCCGGGGTCTCACCGGCGAGCACTTCGAAATCGACGGCCTTGCCGTTTGGCTTGATGTAGAACAGGCTGCCCGAACCGTCGGATTTCGCGGCCGCGAACTTGTGGTTCTCTTCGTAGACACCTTCTGCGGTCAGCATGAGCTTCTCAGGGTGCTCGGAGCTCAGCTCGTGGAAGATCTCGTGCCCCACATCCTCGGTCTTGCCGATAGCGTTGAAGAAGGGGAAGAGGCCGAACCAGTTCGCCGTGATGATGAAGAGGAAGATGGTGGCGATGACCATGAAGAACCGGCGGCCGTTCTTTTCGCCGGCAATGTCCTCGACCTGGCCAAGAAGGAAGCTCACCACCGCTTCCACGAAGTTCTGGATGCCCGAAGGCATCAGCTTCATGGAACGGGTCGCAATCAGCGAGAAGATGATAAGGAAGGCCATCACGATCCAGGCCGTGAGCAGCGTGTTCGTGATGTTCAGGGGACCTACCGTCCAGAGCACCTCAGCGGGAACCACAATCTCGGGCTGAGGCCCGCGCGCGATCACGAGGCCGAGCCCAATCCAGGCCACCACGGCGATCGCACCGGCGATGATGTAGACGCGCTTCACTCAGCTCTTCTCCGACGTCCCGTTGCCGAGGTTTTTCATGAACTGTTGGAGCATACGAAACCCGCCGGCCAGGGCAACGGCGAGTCCAAGGATGATCCCGATCAGCGTGAAAACTGGCTCCAGGCCGGTTGCCCTATCGGCCCAGCGGCCAACAAGGACTCCAGCAATGATGCAGGCGGCGAAGAACCATCCTGCACCCAGCAGGTAGGCGGTTGGCGCGACCCAACTGCCCACGGCGGCCTCCTACGGCGCCCGGACTCGGAACCGGGGGAATCATAGACTGATTGTGAAGCAATGCGCAAGCGAATCCGGACCGCCTGGCTACTTCTCCCGGTCGTCAAAATCGCTCAGGTCGAGCCCCTCAATGAAGTCCTTGAAGGCGCCTAGCTTCTCCAGCTCGGCCGGGTCAAGCGGCGCGCCCCGCTCTCCCCCTTCGCCGACAGTGTGCGGCTGCCCCTCCTCGTCCAGGATCACCCCGGCACGGTCGAGCACCACCTCCTCGGCGAAGATGGGAGCGTCGACGCGCACGGCCAGGGCGATGGCGTCGGAAGGCCGCGAGTCGATCTCCATGGTCTCCCCGTTCACATCCAGGACGATCTGGGCGAAGAACGTATCGTTGGAGAGGTCGTTCACGACGATGTAGGCCACCCGCCCCCCGAGCTGCTCGATCATGTTCCTCAGCAGGTCGTGCGTGAGGGGGCGCGCCACCGCCACGTCTTGCAGGCGCACGGCGATGGCGTCGGCCTCGGCAGGGCCTATCCAGATGGGGAGATACCGGTCGGATTCCTTTTCGCGCAGGATCACAACGCGCTGGAAATTCACCATGCTGAGGCGGATGCTTTCAATGTTCATCTCTCTCAAAGCACCACCTCCGGCGTCTCGCTCGCTATCCCGATGATAGGAGCGGCCTGATCAGGCAGTCAACGAAAGGGATTAGCGCTGGCCGCCTACCAGGGCCGGCGCTTTTCCGGAGCGGCGACCCCGGTTCGCGACCGCTCCCGCGCCAATCAGCGCCGCCAGCAGGGCGACCGCAGGGGTCACGCCCACCCAGTCACCGATCGCGCCGAAGGCAAGGACCGGCAACGAAGCGGCCAACGCCGACAGGGCCGCCTGGGTCGAATTCACCCGCCCCTGCAGGTGCAGCGGCACAAGGTCATTGATGACCGTCTGGGCGGCCACGGTCACGATGGCGTAGGCGAAGCCCAGGGGCAGCACCAGGATCATGGCCATGGCGCCACCGCCGTCGAAGCTGCCGATCTCGATGTCGTTCAGCCACGCGAACAGGCCGTAGCCACCGAGGAACTCAGCTTCCTGGTTCACAAACGCCACCAGTGCGAGCAGGATGACGAAGGTGACGAAACCGAACGTGCTGAGCACGGCGTGCGAGACCCGGTGCGCCAGGAACCCCGCCGTTCGAAGGCCAAGCACCACACCGATCGCAGCTGGCATCAGGATGAGCGCGCCAACATCGACGGGGAGCCCGAGGGTCTCCTTGATGTACTTGGGGATAAGGCCGCCGAGCACAATAAGGGCCGTCGATATGAGCGTCAGCTCAATCGCTGCGCGCATCACGCTGGGGTTTGCGCGCATCACCCGCCAGCCCACCTTCCACCAGGTCCCCTCGGCCTCTTCCGGGTAGCGGGCGCCGATCTCGGCCCGGCTCAGAGAGCGCACGCGCCCGATCCCCACGGCCTGGAATGCCGCCAGCGCGAAGAGCGCGGCCGCAACCATGAAGAGCGGGTCGCCGTTGCCAAACAGCCTTAGCATCACCGGGGTGAGCACCCCAAAGCCGAGCACCTGCGCCGCGCCGCCAACCGCCTGGCCGATCGCGTTCGCCCGCGCAAGCTCCGAGCGCTCGACGATGGCGGGCATCACGGCGCCTTCGGCAGTGGTGGCAAACTGAGTGGCGGCGGAGAGCACGACCGCCACCACGTAGTACTGGGCAACGCCCTCCGAGGCCCGGACGAACACGATGCAGATGGCCGCCCGGGCGAGGTCGCCGGCGACGATGAGCAGCCGCTTGGGGAAGACGTCGGCAGCGGCGCCGGCGGCGATGCCCGCTACCGTCGATGGCACCACCAGGGCCAGCACAAGCAGCGAACTCGTGAACGAGCTCCCCGTCTCGTTGATGATGAGCAGCACAAGCCCAAAGTTGAGCGCGTTTTGGGCCAGCCGCGATGAGAAGCGCGTGAACGTGAGCATGCGGAACTGGCGCTGCTGCAGCAGGGGTGTACGTGGCTGGTCAGTCATCGGCCAGGGAGACCCGCGCCTTCATGCGCGATTCGAACTTGCGGCGCTCCAGCATGACCCGGCGACCGCACTGCAGGCATTCAATGCCGATGTCGGCGCCGGTGCGGTAGACACGCCACTCCCAGCCGCCGCAGGGGTGGCGGCGTCTCATCCGGTACACCTCGCCGGCGTTGATCTCGGGGATCATGCGGCCGGAGTGGCGGCCGCGGCGAGCTCGTCGCGAAGCTTCCTGGCGGCGCTGGCGGCCGCTTCCGCAAAGCCGGGCCCTTCGGCCGCGTAATAGATGGAACGGGAGGCGTTGACCACGATGGAGCCGGGTTCGGAACCTGCGGCCGCGATCACATCTGCCGGGAGGCCACCCTGGGCGCCCACGCCCGGGACCAGCAGCGACGCCCGCGGGGCAATTGCGCGCACCCGCCGCAACTCGCCGGGAGCGGTCGCGCCAACCACCAGTCCAATGTTCGGCGACCAGCCCGTGACCGTCGCCGCGAGATGTTCGAAGAGCAGTGGCCCTGCTTCCAGCTTCAGGTACTGGAGGTCGGTGGCGCCGGGGTTCGACGTCCGGCAGAGCAGATAGAGCCCCCGGTCGTCGTACTCCAGGAACGGCTCGACGGAATCGCGGCCCAGGTAGGCGTTGAGCGTCACCGCATCGAAGCCCCATGCCTCGAACATTGCGCGCGCATATGCTTCGGCGGTGGAGCCGATGTCGCCGCGCTTGGCGTCGCCGATCACGGGGATGCCGGCCGGGATAGCGGCCAAGGTCTCTTCCAGGGCGCGCAGGCCGGGGACCCCCCACTGCTCGTAGAAGGCCAGGTTGGGCTTGAAGCAGGCTGCGTAGGGGGCCGTGGCCTGGATCATCTCCCGGTTGTAGGCGGCCACATCCTCGACGCGGTGACGCGAGAAGGCGGGGTCCAGCCCCACGCAGAGGAGCGAGCCGGCCGCCCTGCTTCGCGCCGCCAGACGCGCATGGAAGTTCATGGCACCGGCTCCGCCGGGGTCGCCTCAAGGGAGAAGCCCAGCCGGGCCGCCGTGGCATGGAAAGCCTCCCGGTCGCCGGTGATGATGAGCCCGAGACCCGCGGCCGAACCGGGCGGCGCCTCCAGCCCCTGCTCCTGCAGGACCTGCACGGCGCGCCGGGCCACGGCCTCACTCGTATCGACGATCGCCACCCCGGGAAACTCGGCGGCGATGTCGCCGGCGAGGAAGCAGTAGTGGGTGCACCCCAGCACCACCGTGTCCGTCCCGGCGGCGATCTCGGCTCCGAGGGCTTCGCGCACAGCGTGGCGAGCACGCGCGGTACCCGCTTCGCCGGCCTCCACCAGTTCGGCGAGGCCGTGGCCGGGCACGCTCACGATGCGCGCGCCGGCCCCGAACTCATCGACAACGCGCCGGTAGAGGTCGCCATCAAGCGTCCCGGGCGTGGCAAGGATAGCCACTCTCTTCGCCGTGGAGGCGGCCGCGGCCGGCTTCACCCCCGGCACCATGCCCACAAAGGGGATGGGGAAGAACTCCCGCAGGTCGGCGATGGCTGCCGCGGAAGCCGTGTTGCAGGCAATGACGATGAGCTTGACGTCGCTCTCGGCCAGGTGCGTGCATATGGCGAAGGCGCGCTTGCGCACCTCGGGCGCGGGCCGCGAGCCATAGGGAAAGAACGCCGTATCTGCGAGGTAGATGTAGCGCTCGCGCGGCGCCAGCCTGCGCAGGTGGCGAAGCACGCTCAACCCGCCGACCCCGGAATCGAAGACGCCGACGGGACGGGGATCCATTGCTCCGAAGGATAGCATGCGCGTGCCTCTCCCGCGCGTATCGGCGATGCTTGGGGTATGCCTTCGATCGAGGTGGCAGCGACCGTCGCTGAAGCGCTCCACATCGAGGCGCGGACGTACGTTGTCGTAGACCTGCTGCGCGCGACCACCACCATCGCCACGCTCTTCGCAGCGGGCCTTCGCGAGCTCGTAGCTGTCAGCGAAATCGAAAGAGCCAGGGAATGGGCGCGCCGCGAGGGCTGCCTGCTATTCGGCGAGGTGGGCGGCCTGCCGCCGCCCGGGTTCGACTACGGCAATTCACCCGTGGAAGCGGCCGCGGCGCCGGTCCGCGACGAGCGCGCCGTGCTGTTCACCACCAATGGCACGGCGGCACTCTGTGCGCTTGCCGGGCGCGGGACAGTCATGGCCGGCGCACTGGCAAACCTTGATGCCGTGGCCCGCGCAGCCGCCAGCGCGGGTGAGGTCGCCATCGTCTGTGCGGGCGAAGCCGGGGGGCGCCGGTTTGCGCTCGAGGACTTCGCCGCCGCGGGCGTGATTGCCCGCCGGATAGAAGAACAGCTCCCTGGCGCCCGGCCCGGTGATGGCGCGCTGCTCGCGATGCGGTGCGCCCCAGAAGTGGAAGGGCTGGCGCGCGCGTCGGCCCATGGCCGGGCGACAGCCGCGCTCGGTTTCGAGGGCGACATCTCCTTCGCGCTCCGCGCGGACACCTCGCGGGCGGTCCCCGCGATCTCGGAGTGGGGAGCCGGGTGGGCGCGGCTTGTCGACAGGAGGACGGCCTAGCTCCGCTCCCGCCAGCGGCGCGAGAGCTCGTCCACCACCCCGGATGGGGGTTCCCGTCCCCCGTAACGCGCCTCGTTGAAGGCGAGAGTTATCTCGTTCGTGACAGGCGCGTCGAATGCCGCTGCCAGCCTGGGGGCGAACTCATCGGGCGTCTCGTGAGCGTCCCGGTGTGCGCCCTGCCTGTCCGCGTCAACGAGCACCTGCCTGTAGAGACGGCGCACGCCAGCTCCAGTTGCTGCCGATGCGGGAGCGCCCCGTCTCGCGAAAGGCCAACGGAAGAGCCCATCGCGTTCAAGGCCGTGGACAGAAGCGGGCCGTTCGCCGTTGCCGGCGCGGCGGCGGTACTTCCGCCGCAAGGCCGCCACCAGCACGACAAGGCCGGCGAGAACGGCTACGGCAGCCAGCAGCAGCAGCCCCCTCAGTCCATAGGTAACGATGTTGTCGAGGAGGCTGTCGCCGCCCTCCCCCTGGTTCGCCGGCAGGTCCAGCCGCCGGGGGAGCGATGGCTTGACATCGAGCCGCCCGTCGCCGATGAGGGCGCCGGCAACCAGTCCGAAGAGCCAAACAAAGGGAACGAGGACAACCGTGAGCACGATTCGCGCGACAAACCAGGCGGCGGCGCCGATCGCCTCGCCGAAGATGCCGAACACGAGGCCGAACAGCGCCACACAGGCCGCCACCGTGCCGGCAATTCCCGCGAGCAGGACCGCGGTGACCCCTCCGGCCCGCAGCTCGCCGAACGTCGTCCCGCTCTGGGCAAGCTGGGCGCAAACGAGCGCCAGGACGGCCGTGGCGTAGAACGCGGCCCCTGCGCGCCCCACCTCTCCCGCGTGCGCTCCGGGCGCGCCGACCACCATGAAGAGCGTGACCGCCGCAAAGGGAATGCTCACGTTCCTCGCCATGGTTTCGAGCTCCATCTCGTCGGCGGCGCGGAGCGAGGAGCGCGTCCACATCGCCACCAGCAGGAAGACCGCCAGGGCTGCGGGCGTGCCCTCTGCCGCCGCCTCGGCCGAGTTCGTCATGAAGTCGCCAACCCACCGGAAGTCCCACAGCGCAAGATCTCCGGCGAATTCAATCCGCACCGCGCCATAGATGGCCACAAATGCCAGGCCGGCCGTTGCCGCCGCGGCCTGGGTGGGCTTCAGTCCGAGGTAGGCCGGCACGCCCGCCCAGCCGTAAGCGACGAGTGCCACGGCCACCAGCGCGACGGCACTCACCGAGTGCTGCCCTTCGCTGTACCCTGCCGTGACGAGTTCACTGCCCGCGTACACGGCCAGCGCCTCGGCGGCCACGGCGGCCACAACCGCAATGGCGGCGATCAAGCCGGGGCTCCGGCCCGCTCGAAAGCCTGGCCAATGTTGACCACCGGCACCGGGCCGAGGCTTGAGCCGTCGATGCGGCGCGAGGTCGCCAACACGTGCACACGGTGCCCCTCATCATGGAGGCGGGTGATTACGCCCACCAGCGGCGCCGGCATCAGCGAAGCGACCACGACTATGGTCGAGCCCATTGGGAGACGCCCCGCTTCGCGCCTGATTGCAAGGGCAAGGTCCCCCGTTGTCAGGGGCTGAACGACGGCAAGCGCTTCAAGAACACGCGTGAGCTGTTCTCGCGAGCGGGAGGGAGCGAGCCGGATAGGCCGATCGGCGTTTGGGTAGGCGCCGTTTGCCAGCAGGCCCACGGAGAATCGCTCCCCGGCGGCCCAGACAGCGACCGACGCGGCCACCGAGACCGCGCGTTCGAGCTCGTCCTTCAGGTAGCCCTCCCAGGAATGGGCCATCGTGTCGATGTTCAGCATTATGTACATCTGCTGCGTGGCGGAAGGGTCGTACACCCGTGATTGCAGGTCCCCCCGCCGCGCCGTGGCCTTCCAGTCGATGCGGCGCATCGGGTCGCCGGGGCGGTAGTCGCGCAGCCCGGCCACGCGGAGGGGATCTTCGTAGAGACGGTTGCCGCCTCTTCGTTCGCCGAAGGGCCGGTCGGCGGGCAGGCCAAGCTCCCGCAGGGAGAACACCCGGGGGAAGACGGTGAGGTGGTCCTCGGCCGGGTCATCCAGGTTCCTGGGAAAGAGGCCGAGAAGGTCGGCCGAGCGGAGTGTCGCCGGCCCGAGACTGTGGTAGCCGCGTTCCAATGGCCGGAGCGTGAAGTTCCAGGTGCGGCGCTCCCACCACCCCAGCGCGCCCCGCCGCACAATCCAGCTCCGGCCCGGAACGACTGCGGCCGCGAGGTTCTCGTTCTCAACGGCCAGCGAATCGGCGACGCCCAGGCGCCACTCGAACCAGGGCAACGGCAGCAGCTTCCGGTTTTCGAGCTCGACGCCTAGTGCAACCTCTTCGCCGATGAACACCCGCCGTTCGCCAGGCGTCCGCCGCAGGTGGACCCCGTCGAAGAGGCGCCTGCCCCAGTAGCGGCCCACGCCCCCTACAAGGATGACGACAAACCCTGTCCCGGTGATGGCCGGCTCGGCCGCGCCAAAGCCCGCCAGCACCAGCAACCCCCCAATGAGCAGCCAGGCATCGCGGAAGGGCACGTCTCACTCCTCTATGGGCACTGGCACCCGCTGGAGCACGTCCGCAATGAGCTCATCGGCGTCTCGCGCCCGCAGCCGCGCCTGTGTGGAGAGGATGACGCGGTGAGGGAGCACATGGGGTGCCATCGCCTTCACGTCGTCGGGCAGGACAAAATCGCGGCCAGCGATGGCCGCGTGGGCACGTGCTGTCCGGAAGAGCGCCAGGCTGGCGCGCGGGCTTGCGCCAAGCTCGAACGCCGCATCCCGGCGGGTCTCTTGAACAATGCGAACTGCGTAGCGGCGCACAGAGGGGTCCACGTGCAGCCGGCTGAGGGCCGCCGCCAGCCGCATCAGCTCGGCCGGGCCGGCAACGGGCTGCACAGCATCGAGCGGGCTCGACGACTCAAGCCGCGCCAGGATCTCGTCTTCGCCGTCCTCGTCCGGGTAGCCAGGCCGCAATCGCACCAGGAAGCGGTCAAGCTGGGCCTCCGGCAGCGGAAAGGTCCCTTCGAGCTCGACCGGGTTCTGCGTGGCCAGCACCAGGAAAGGCCGCGGAAGCTGGCTGGTGACCCCTTCCACGGTGATCTGACGCTCTTCCATCGCCTCCAGCAGGGCCGACTGGGTGCGCGGCGTGGCCCGGTTTATCTCGTCGGCCAGGACCACCTGCGCGAAGAGTGGCCCCTCGCGGAACTGGAACTCCCCCAGCTTCTGGTTGTAGTAGTTGATGCCCGTGATGTCCGATGGCATCAGGTCGGGCGTGCACTGGATGCGCCGGAACGTGCAATCCAGTGAGCGTGCAATTGCCTTGGCGAGCGTGGTCTTGCCCACGCCGGGAACGTCTTCGAGCAGAATGTGCCCTTCGCAGAGGATGGCCACCAGGGCCAGCCTCACAACGTTCGCCTTCCCCACGATGACGCTTTCGACGCTCGCCTGGAGCCTTTCGGCCATCCCCTGGATGGCGGCCACGTCGGCGAGCGAAAGCCGGCCCTCTGGATGACTCATCGAACCTGCCCTTCTTCCCGCCGATGGTACGCGGATGGCGCAGGCGGCGCGACTCTTCGCAGTGGTCCCGCACTGGCCGGGATGTTAGGCAGCGCTCGGCTAGACTCGCAGGATGGCAACCGTCACGCGGATACGCCTCGCCTACAACAGCGTCTATGCAATCGAAAACGGCGCGGGCCGGGTGCTCGTCGACACCGGGCCCGACTACCGCGGCGCCCCGGAAGCTATCGACGCTGCACTCGGCGGAAAGCCACCTTCCATCGTGGTCGCTACCCATGGTCACCTCGACCACGCCGGCCTGGGCTGGCACTGGCGCCACCGCGGCGTCCCGGTGGCGGCCGGATATGGCGATCGTCACCTGCTCGGGCGCCCGGCACTTTCGGGCGAGGCGGAGTTCCGGGCGTTCGTGCGCTACATAGAAGGAAGCGGCGCACCGCCAGAACTGCAGCTTGCGATGCTATCGGCGATTGAGCAGCGGCGTGACTGGGCAGCACGGGCCGCGGGCGATACCCCCCACCCGCCGGCGCCACCCGATCGGCGCTGGCCAACCGGGCTACGCTACCGGCCGTTCGAACCTTCGAACTGGGTCGCCACCAGCGGCCCCCTGGAGGCCTTCCCCTTCGTCCACGTACTCCTCTCGCCGGGGCACACGCCCGGGAACCTGGTGCTGACCGTCCCCGGCGAGGGCTGGCTCTTCTCCGGCGACCAGCTGCTGCCGGAGATGACGCCCACGCCGGCCATCCAGGCGCGCACCGCGCCCACACCAGGGGGCGATTGGCGCTACCACAGCCTCCCTCACTTCGTTGCCTCGCTGAGGGCGCTCGAGAAGCTGGCGTTCTCACGCTGCTTTCCGGGCCATGGCGAACCCTTCGACAACGTGGCCGCGGTCATCCGCACCAACCTCGACCTGGTGGAGCAGCGAACCGGGAGGGTGCTTGCCACGCTGCGCGAATTGGGGCCGGCGACGCGATTCGCCCTCGGCGAACGGCTCTACCCCAAGGCGGCGCAGCGCCGTCCGTGGCAGATCCTTGCCACCGTCCAGGGGCACCTGGACCTGCTCGAAAGCGAAGGGCGCGCAGTCCTGCGCGACGGACGGTACGAGGCGGCCGGCTGAGCCGCTACGCGACCTGCGCCAGCCGCCGCACCTTCTGCACGGCAGCGGGGACCAGCCGCCCGGGTTCTACCCACAGCACCAGCTCATCGCGGTAGTGAACGACCCCCGCCAGGTAGTCGAGCTCAGCCGTTTGGCCCGGCAGCCCCACGCGCTGCACCGCCGCCGCGTCGATCGAGGCAACCTCATCAACCTCATCGACAGGGAGAGCGACCGTCTCCCCGGCAACGCGGACAATCACGAGCCGCGACTCATTGCCGGGCTCGCGGCGCCCGGCGCCAAAGCGCGCATGCAGGTCGAAAACGGGCGTCACGCGCCCGCGCACGTCGATCACGCCAACGACACCCCGCGGCGCCCGCGGGAGCGGTGTCACGGGGAGGTCGAGGATGATCTCCTCTACCTCCTCGATGCCTATGCCGTAGCGGGTGGTACCTACCCTGAAGATGACCAGCAGCTGCATCATGGGAGACTCCGGCCGGGCCCTGTGGACACTGGCCCGTACCACGATCATCGGCATGCCGGCGCCCGTGCGTGAGTGGAAGGAGACGCGCAACTGACGCCGCCAGTCCTTCGCGTCCCGCGGGCTGACGCGGCGCCCCCGGTGCCGGATGGAGCCCCGCTCGTTACTTCGCTCGCCAGTGCACGGTAGGGGGTGGGCAGAGACGCCCGCTGGTGCTACCGTTCACACGATACGCGAGGGAGGTCTGGCAGATGGCCGAACCGGAACTGGTTCAACGCGCCTATACCGCGATCATGCGCCACAGCGTGGAGCACGGGGTTGCCCCGCACTACACCACCCTCGCGCGCGAGCTTGCCATCACCCCCGACGAAGCGCGCAACCTGCAGCAGGAGGCGGCAAGATCATCCGTCGGCTGCTGGATAAGCGCCGATACCGACTACATCCATTCGTTCGCCCCCTTCTCCAACCTCCCCACCCAGTACCGGGTGAGCGTCGATGGCATCGAGAAGTGGTACGGCCAGTGAGGGCTTGAATCGCTGGCCGTGCGCTGGCTTTTCCCCGGCAAGGAAGTCCGCATCGATGCCCCCTGCCTCGATTGCGGCGACCCGATCGTCGTCCGCATGCGCGATGAAGAGATCCTGGAAGTTGACCCGCCCGGGACCGTCGGGCACACGGTTCGCTCGTTCACCAAGAGGAGCGATGAATCTTCCGCCTTCAGGTGAAGCCTCATGAACCTCTTCCGGTCGGAAGAGCACGTGAAGCGCTGGTCGCGATACGATCCGGAATCGGCCGACGGCATTCTGCCGCTTGCCGAATGGGCCCGCATCTTCAGCGGACCGCTTTTCCGCGAACGCCTCCGCGAGGATTACCTTTCCCGGCGCGGCGAAGGCATTGCCGCCTTCATGCAGGCCCTGGCGAGCGTCCCCCGGACAGGGCCGTTCTGGCTGCCGGGATAGCCGCCCGCAATCCTCAGGACCCTGGCCCGGGCGCCACGTTGCGGGGCTAACCATGACCGCCGCCGCACCTTGCCCTACCATGACCGGCAGGGGAGACCCCCGGGGGCGCAGATGACCGATTGGATCGCGGACGAACGGAAGTACCTGTTCCAGAACTACGGGCGCCAGCCAGTCGTGCTGGTTCGCGGCGAAGGTACGCGTGCCTGGGATGCGGACGGCAAGGAGTACCTCGACTTCGTCGGTGGCCTGGCCGTGAACGTGCTGGGTCATGCCAGCCCTGTCGTCGCCGAGGCGCTGGCGCTCCAGTCGCAGCAGCTCATCCACACCTCGAATCTTTACTACACGACGCCGATGATCGAGCTGGCGAAGCTGCTGGTCGAAAACTCATGCCTCGACCGGGTGTTCTTCTGCAATTCGGGGGCCGAGGCGATTGAAGCGGCGATCAAGCTCGCGCGGCGCTGGGGCCTCGACACGCGTGGTGGCGCCTTCGAAATCATCGCCACGCACGACGGTTTCCATGGCCGCACTATGGGCGCCCTTGCTGCCACCGGGACTGCCCGTTACCGGGAACCATTCGAGCCGCTCGTCCCCGGCTTCGTACACGTCCCGTGGAACGACCTCGATGCCATCCGGTCCGCGACCGGGCCGAAGACGGTCGCCGTGCTTCTCGAACCAATCCAGGGCGAAGGCGGGGTCAACGTTCCCTCTCCCGGGTTCCTTCCCGGCGTGCGCGAATGGTGCACGAGCAACAACCTCCTGCTCATCCTCGATGAGGTTCAGACCGGCATGGGGCGGACAGGGACCCTCTGGGCATACGAGCAGGAGGGCATAGAGCCAGACATCATGTGCGTGGCCAAGGGCCTCGCCGGTGGAGTGCCGATCGGCGCGGTGCTTGCCCGCGAGGCGATCGCCGCTCACCTCGTTCCGGGCGACCACGGCACCACCTTCGGTGCGAATCCGCTGGCCGCGGCCGTCGGAACGGCAACCCTGCGCCACATCGTTGACAACGGCCTGCCAGCGCAGGCCGCCCGCGCCTCCGAGCGCCTTGCTGCCCGCCTTCGCTCCATGGAAGACAGGCTGCCGGTCGTCACCGAGGTGCGCGGGAGGGGGCTGCTGCTCGCGGTCGCATTCTCACGCGACATTGCGGCCGAGGTCGTGGCCTCCTGCCGCCAGCGTGGCCTCCTCGTCAATGGCGTGCGACCCAATGCTATTCGCCTCATGCCGCCCCTTACAGTCACTGACGACGAGATCTTCCGCGCCTGTGACATCCTCGACGAGGCTATTGCTGCGGTGACCGGAACGCCCGGATAAGGGCCCCGCCCGGGTGTAGAATCCGCGCTGGGAGGAGACGAACATGGGCGATGAGTTCCGGGACTTTACCATTGCCGCGGTCCAGGCCGCCCCGGTCTACCTGGACCGCGACGCCACCATCGACAAGGCCTGCCGCCTGATCGAAGACGCGGCCGCACTCGGGGCGGAGCTTGCTGTCTTCGGTGAGACGTTCGTGTCGGGCTATGCCTCCTTTGGCGCCTGGCCAGAACACCAGGCCTTTCGAGGGGCGCTCCTGCGATTCATCCTCAACGGGGTGGAGGTTCCCTCGCCGGCGACCGATGCCCTCTGCGCCGCCGCTCGCCGGGCAGGGATCGATGTGGCCATTGGCCTCGCCGAGCGTGACAGTGCCACCCACGGCTCCATCTACTGCACGCTCCTGTTCATCGGCCGGGAAGGCCGCATCTTCGGCAAGCACCGCAAGCTCAAGCCCACATTCTACGAGCGGAGCGTCTGGGGCGAAGGCGATGGCAGCACACTGCGGGTTTACGAACGCCCCTACGGACGCCTTGGCGGGCTGAACTGCTGGGAGCACCAGATGGTGCTGCCCGGCTACGCCCTCATCGCCCAGGGGCTACAGGTTCACGCCGGCGCCTGGCCGGGGTGGACCGAAACCCGCCAGGAAGTGCTCTCGCGCGCGTTCGCAATGCAGGCGGCCGCCTACGTCGTCATGACTGGCGCTGTTCTTCGCGAGCAGGACATCCCTGCGGACCTGCGTGAGATCGTTCGCCCCATGAACGGGCATTCGGCCATCATCAACCCCCAGGGCGAGTTGATAGCGGGGCCGCTCCTGAACGAAGAGGGGATCCTCACGGCGAAGGCGAACCTGGGCCACGTCGCCTTCCTCAAAATGATCGCCGACCATGCGGGCCACTACACGCGCCCGGACGTCTTTGAGTTCCGCGTCAATACCACTCCGAAGCAGGTGGCGGCATTCGAGCCGCGCCGCGTCCCGGCCGAGGTGACGGCCGCGATCGACGCCGGCCTCTCCCGGGGCCAGCTGCGCAGCCAGCATGAGCTGTACGGCGCCCTCTCCGACATTGCCCCCGAACTGCTGCCCGCGCCCGGCGGCGGGAGCGCGGGGTGATAGTCGCGCTGCTGGTGATGACGCTGGCGGGCGTGATCGTCGTCACGCTCGGCTGGCTCGGCCTGCAGGGCAAGCTTCCGCGCAACCACGTGGCCGGGATTCGCACACCCTACACAATGCGCAGCGACGAGACCTGGTACGCAACACACCGGCACGGTGGCCCCATTCTTATTTTTGCCGGGGTTGCAGCGGTTTCGGCGGGGCTGGCGCTGGTGCCATTTGCTGCCGCGGGCGCCGTGAGCGATTCATTGACCGCGGCCACGGCCCTGGCGATGGCCGCGGTCTTGTTGATGGCAGCGCTCGGCTCGTGGCTCATCGGCACACGCCGAGCGCGCGCTGAACTTGAAGCGCGCTAGCCCGGCAGGGTGGCGGGTTCACCTGCGGGTTGCGCGCCCGGGACATCAGGTTCGCCGGGCTCGTCGTCATCGCCGGGCCAGCCGTGCCACCACAGGTTGCAGTCGAAGCAGTGCCAGTTGTAGAGCACCTCGTCGAGGCAGCACCCGGCCAGCGCGACGCGCCCTTCTCGGGCGTCGGCAAGGGTTGAGTAGCGGGGGTACCCGTAGAATGCACTTGCTGTCCATCGCGAACTGCACCGGGGGCATTCGGGCCCGTCTTCGTGGCGCGGGACACCTCCCCGCTCCTGCTGAGCCATGGTGATGACGAGCGGGGTCATGCCCTGTGGCGCTCTTTGCGTCTTCCGGCCGAAAGGCCACCTTAGCCTTCTCAGCACGCGCTGCTACCTCCTTATGGGTGTCTCACGGTACGCACCGTGGCCGTCATCTCCTGTCGCGGTGCGATGGCGTAAGATCCGGGGACCACAAACGCGGGGTCCCCATGTCCTACGAATCGATTCTCTACGATGTCACCGATGGCGTCGCCACCATCACCCTGAACAAGCCGGAACGGCTTAACGCTTTCGATGACGGGATGCTGCGTGAATGGCACGACGCCATCGCCCACGCCGACCGCGACCCCGATGCGCGCGTTGTCGTCATCACCGGCGCCGGCCGCGGCTTCTGCAGCGGCATGAACGTCTCCGACGAAGCCGGGGGCAGGGGCGTACTGCGCTCAACAGCAACTGTCGCGCAGCGCCGCCAGAGCCTGCGCAACAGCGTTCATCCCATCCCGCGCGCTCTCATTCAGCTGGAAAAGCCCTACATCGCCGCCGTGAATGGCGCTGCTGCCGGGGCAGGGATGGATATGGCGACAATGGCCGACATCCGCTTCGCCTCCACCTCGGCGAAGTTCGGCATGACGTACGTTCGCATGGGGCTCATCCCGGGCGACGGCGGCTGCTACACCCTTCCCCGCATCGTGGGGACGGCCAAGGCGCTGGAACTGATCTGGTCGGGTGAGCTCATCACGGCCCAGCAGGCGCTCGAGATCGGCTACGTCAGCGCCGTCTACGAACCCGAGGAGCTCATGCCTCGCACCCTGGAGTTCGCCGCGCGCATCGCCCGCGGGCCTGCTACCGCGATCCAGCTTTCCAAGAAGCTGGTCTACCGCTCGCAGAACATTAGCTTTGATGAACACCTCGATATGGCGCAGCTCGCAATGACCATCGCCCAGTCGACCGAGGACGCCAAGGAGGGCCCCCTGGCCTTCGTCGAAAAGCGCGAGCCGCGGTTCAAGGGTTTCTGAGCGGCCCGTAGCGTGGCTCGTGCGCAACCTGGTGGACCAGTGCCCGGGAAGCGAGCGCCCGGCGACGCCATCGAGGTTACCATTGCGGTGGAGTCCGAGCGTGGGGTGCTCGAGAACCTCATGCAGTTGTACCTGCACGACTTCAGCGAGTTCGATTCGAGCGACGTCGATGAGGCGGGCAGGTACCGGTACCGGTACCTGCCTCTCTACTGGAGCGAGCCGGGCCGTTGGCCCTTCCTGGTGCGCGCGGACGGCAACATCGCGGGCTTCGCCCTCGTGCGGCACGCTGACGGCCGTTACCAGATGGCCGAGTTCTTTGTACTTCGCAGGTACCGCAGGTGTGGCGTCGGCGAAGAGGCCGCCCGGCAGGTCTTCGCGCGCTTCCCGGGCCCATGGCTCGTTGAGGAGCTTGCCGCGAACACCACCGCCATCAAGTTCTGGAGGTCGGTCATCGGGCGCTTTGCCGGCGGGTTCGATGAGGTGCAGGGCCCGGGCGGTCCCCAACAGCTCTTTGAATCGCCGGTGGCCGTCTGACCGCTTTGCCGGACCGCGAACCGCAAATAGACTGAGTTCATGACGCTTGAAATCGGCAAACTCGCCCCCACATTCCTCCTCCGCGACAGGAACCGCGAGCAGGTCACGCTCGATTCGTTCCCGGGCAAACACCTGGTGCTTGCCTTCTACCCGCTGGCCTTCACCGGTGGCTGAGTGAGCGAGATGACCGCCTTCCGGGACACGAACTACCGGTTCCAGAAGGCGAATGCCCAGGTCCTGGGCATCAGCGTCGATTCCTTCGCCGTAGCGGGCGAGTTCGCCGAGAAGCTCGGCCTCGACTTCCCCCTCGTGAGCGATTTCCCGGCCAACAAGACCGGGCGCGACTTCGGCGTCTTCAACGAGACCGGCGGCTTCCACAATCGCACCACCATCGTGCTCGATCGCGAGCGCATCGTGCGCGACGTTTACGTGGAGCCCCGCGATTTCGAGTCGCACCCCCGGCACGCGCTCGAGGTGCTGGCAGCCATGGGAGAGGACACGAGCGAGTAGCGCTCCTGCGCCGCTTCCGTCCCCGGCGTTCTATACTCGGCGTGCACCCCACGCCGAGGCCCGCCATGCTCTTTCGCGACTCGCCCGAACACGCCGCCTTCCGCCAGGAGCTCCGTGACTTCCTCGCTGCAAACCTGGAAGGCGACTGGAACATGCGCAACGACCGCGACCACATCGAAGGGCCGGCTGCGGCTTTCACGCGCCGGTTCCGCAAGCAGCTGGCGGCGCAGGGGTGGCTGACCATGGGGTGGCCGAAGGACTTCGGCGGCCAGGGTGCCAGCTACATGACCCAGACCGTCTACATGGAGGAGATGAGCGCCTCGGGAGCGCCGGGGGCGTACGACCAGGGCGTCTGGCTCGCGGGGCCGGCGCTCATGATGCACGGGACCACCGCCCAGCAGGACCGCTGGCTTCCCGCCATGCGCACCGCCGACGTCCACTGGTGCCAGCTCTTCAGCGAGCCCGGCGCCGGCAGCGACCTCGCCGCCCTGCAGACCCGCGCCGTCCGCGACGGCGACGAGTACATCGTCAACGGCCAGAAGATCTGGACCAGCGGCGCACAGGGGGCCGACTGGGGGATCCTTCTCGCCCGCACCGATGCCGATGCGCCCAAGCACCGCGGCATCAGCTACTTCATGCTCGACATGCGCTCGCCCGGCATCTCCATCCGCCCGCTGGTGAACTTGATGGACAGCCCGCACTTCTGCGAGGTCTTTCTCGAAGATGTGCGCATCCCCGCTGATTGCCTGGTGGGCGAAGAGAACCGGGGCTGGTACATCGCCACTACCACGCTCGACCAGGAGCGGAGCTCCATCAACCGTGTTGTCATGACGCGCAGCACCCAGGAGGCGCTTGTCGACTACGTGCGCGAGCAGCCGTTCCTTCGAACCCGCGCCGAGATCCGTCACGAGCTCGCCTCGCGTTCCATCGACTTCGAAGTGGGCCGCTGGCTTTGCTATCGCGTCGCCGAGATGCAGAGCCGGGGCATTGTGCCGAACTACGAAGCCTCGATCTCGAAAGTCTTCGGCACCGAGCTGCAGCGCCAGATGGGCATCACCGGGATTCGTGTCGTGGGAATGGCAGGGCAGATTGAGCCCGGCTCACCCTACGCGCCGCTCAAAGGGCGCCTCGAACGGTGGGCCCTGGCCGCGCCCAGCTACACCATCGCCGGGGGCACCAGCGAAGTGAACCGCAACATCATCGCCACCCGCGGCCTGGGGCTGCCGCGGGCGTAGGGGGCGCACCCGGCGATGCCTGCCCGGCGGCCTGCTAACCGTGACTGTCGTTGCGCCGCCTCTCCATAGACGTTAACCGGGCGGCAGCGAGCGTGAGCAGGACTCCCAGGGAGAGGCCGGCCGCCACCAGTGGCGCCACAGTGCCGACTGGCGCCCAGCCCCCATCCCTGGCAGGGGTGGTGCCCGGGACTGCAGATGGGCTGGTCGCCGCCGGCAGCGCAAGCCCACTGCCCGTGTCGGGGGCATAGGGCGGGTAGTCGATTATCCCGAACAACACACATGCTTCCTCGGAGCCTTCACTCCGCCCGGAGCCGCTTATCGCCCGGACGCGGTAACAATAGCGCCCTCGCGGCGCCCAGATCTGGTCTGCGTATCGCGCAGACTCACCGTCCCTTACGGTGCCTACCAAAGCCCAGTCGTAAAGTGGTGGCTTACCAACGGCCGCCCGTTCCACCTCATAACTGGTTGCACCCACGACTGGCTGCCACACCACCTCAACCGTCACGCCCTCGCGGGTCACGGGACCGGCGGTTGCCTGTACCCCACGCGGTGGCGGGACAGGGGTCTGCGCGAGTGCTGGTCGCACTATTCCAAGAAGCAGGGATAGTGCGGCCATGAACCGGGCCAGCCTTATCGCTTTCAAGAGCATTATTTCCGTCCCCAGGCTTACTTCAGACTCGCGATGTCACGCAGGACATCATCGACCCTCCTGCCGCTCCATGCCCCGCGCGGCGGTTCGCCAGCCGCCTGCACCTTACCCTCGATGGCGCCATCCACGTAGGCCGCACGCGCAGGCACCACCCCGAGGAGAGCTGCTCCACGCCGTATGCCTAACATCAGCACCGGCCATCTGCCGATTACGTGTGACATTGCTGACTCCTTCATTGTCTACCTATGTGATTCTTGATGTAGTCAATCGCATTCGGGCAGATTTCCGACATAGCAGTCCCACTGCGGAATAGACAGGCATCGCCATCCTGGTCATCGCCAAATCCCGAAGATATCTACCGGCACTCAAGGCCGTGCACTTTCCCTGGACCTGGCGACCCTCCCAGTTGACCTTGAGCCGGTCCAGTAGTGCCTCATCGGAGGAACCGGCCTCGGCTATGTGTACGACCGCAGGTGAACCGGACCCAACCTGGGTGAATGGGTCAAACGAACTGAACGGGTTATTCCAGCTGGAAATGGCGCCATTGTAGGGACTGGCCCAACGGCCTCCGGCGAGGTTCCCGATCGCCTTCGTTCCCCTGGTCCAGCCGGCATGCGGGTACCAGCTGGACCCTTGTGCCAACCCCCCATAGCAGCGCGGGCCGGTGTTGGCGACGTTAGCCGCACCGAAGCCAGCAGCGCACCCGCCGCCACTGGCCGGGTCATGCCAAAGGCCGCAAGATTCACTGCTATGACAGTACCACATCACTAGTCGTGATGTTGGCAGCTGATCATTGGTCGAGTTGGTATGAAGCTTTGCTTTTCAACCGCCTGCTAGCTGAAAGGCGCCCTCTCGATGAGCAGGGCCTGGGAGCCAGGTTCGTCGACGTTGGGGTCGCGTGACCAGGTGCTGTCGTTGAGTGTCCACCCCTGGCGGCGATCGGCGAGCAGCGTCTCCAGCACCTCGCCGAGATGGCGCTTCAGTTCCGGGCTGCGGACCGGGGCAAGGACTTCGATGCGCTCGTCGAGGTTGCGCTTCATTATGTCCGCTGAGCCGATGAAGTACTCGGGGTCACCGCGATTCTCGAACATGTAGACGCGGGAGTGTTCGAGAAAGCGCCCGATGACAGAGACGACCCGGACGTTCTCGCTCAGGCCAGCCAGGCCCGGGCGCAGGCGGCAGATGCCACGGACTACCAGGTCGACCTTCACCCCCGCCTGTGAGGCCTCGTACAGGAGGCGTGTGAATTCTCGGTCTTCGAGGGCGTTCATCTTGAAGATGATGCGCGCCGGGAGCCCCTGGCGGGCCGCCTCTATCTCCCGGTACACGCGGCTCACGAGGTCCAAACGGAGGTTCGTGGGGGCGACCAGCAGGTGGGAGCTCTCCAGTGAGTCGGCGAAGCCAGTGAGGTAGTTGAATATGCGCACGAGGTCGGCGCAGATCCCCGGGTCTGCGGTGAAGAGGCCGAGATCGGTATAGAGGCGCGCCGTCCGGGAGTTGTAGTTACCCGTGCCCACGTGGGCGTACATGGTGACGCCGTTGACCTCTTCACGGACAACCAGGCAGATCTTGCTGTGGATCTTCAGGTTCGGCATGCCGTAGGCGACGTGTACCCCGGCGCTCTCCAGCCTGCGCGCCCACTCGATGTTGTTGGCTTCGTCGAAGCGCGCCGTCAGCTCAACCAGCACGGCAACCTGCTTGCCCCGGCCGGCGGCGTCGATGAGCGAGGCGAGGATGGGCGAGTCGGGCGAGGTCCGATACATGGTCTGCTTGATGGCAAGCACGGCCGGGTCATCGGCAGCCTCATCAACGAAACGCGCCACGGTGCCATCGAATGACTCATAGGGGTGATGGACGAGGATGTCGCGCTCACGGATCTCGCTGAAGAACGACACCGGGTCGTTCACTGCCAGGAACGACGAAGGAACGGCAGGGGTAAAGGGCTTCTCGGCAAGCTCGGGCAGGGGCAGCGAGGCGAGCTGCATGAGGTCCGACAGCCCCAGGGGCCCCTTGCCGAAGAAGACATCCTGTTCGGCGAGCTCAAGCTCCTCGAGCATCAGGTCGAGGCGGGAGTGGGGAAGGGGGCCCGAGACTTCGAGCGTCACCGCCGATGCCAGCCGACGGCGCCGAAGCTCGGACTCGATGAGCTCCAGCAGGTCCTCGGCCTCCTCCCCGGGGCTCCCCGTCTCGGCGTTGCGGATAACGCGGAGAGCCTGCCAGTCTGTGACTTCCATCCCCGGGAAGAGGAGCCCGATGTTTGATGCGATCACGTCCTCGATGAGCACGAAGCGCATTGCGCCGGCATCCAGGAATCGCGGGCGGTTCTGCGGGACCTTGACGCGGGCGAAACGCTCAACGCCGCTTGCCGGGTGGCGCACGTTCAGGGCCAGCGAGAGGCTGCCGCTGGAGATGAATGGGAACGGATGCGCGGGGTCCACAACGAGCGGCGTCAGCACGGGGAAGATGGCTTCCTCGAAGTAGCGCCGCAGCGTCTCCCTGGCTGCCAGGTCGAGCCCGGAGTAGGGCACAATCTGCACTCCGTGACCGTGCAACGCGGGTCCCAGGTCCGTAAGCCAGACGTCCTCCATCGCGGTGCGCATCTCGTGGCAACGCCGGACGGCGAGGTCGAGCTGTTCGGCGATGGTCAGGCCATCAACCGTGCGGGTACGGGGGTCGGACTGCAGCATCCGCTTCAACCAGCCGATGCGCTTGGCGAAGAACTCGTCGAGGTTGCTGGCGGAGATGGCAAGGAACTTGAGGCGGTCGAGCAGCAGATTCCTGGTGTCCGTTGCTTCCGCGAGCACGCGTTCGTTGAATTCGAGCCAGCTGATCTCGCGGTTGAGATAGAGGTCCGGGTCATCGAGATCAAATGGCTCGCCGGGGCAAGGAGGGGACGGCGCGGCTTGTTCAGCTTCGATGGTCACGGCTCACCCACCAGTGGATCGCTGTTAACAAGTTCGGCTGCGCGATCGCAACATGTCAATCCGCAAACTCCCGACCGGGCAGCGCCGGGCTAGCCTGCCGGTGCAATTGCGGTCCCGCGTTCGCGGCGGGCAAGCAGGGAATGCGCCTCGCGGCCATCGATGATCCGCACCGGCACCCCCAGTGCGGCCGCGTGAAGGCATGCTTCGACCTTGGGCACCATTCCGCCAACGATGACGCCACTGGCGAGCAGCGCGCGCGCATCGCTGTCGCTCAGGGACGCGAGCGTCGTGCCTGTCGCGTCGCGCACGCCTTCGACGTCGGTGAGGAAGACGAGCTCGCGCGCGCCCACGGCAGCAGCGATCTCGCCGGCGATTGTGTCGGCATTCACGTTCACCAGCTGGTCGGGCCCGTCGGCAGGCACAAACCCAATCGAGCTGACGACGGGCACGATCCCGGCGGCAAGGAGGGCACTGATTGCCGCCGGGTGGACCGCAACAGGCTCGCCGACGAAACCGAGTTCGGGCGAAGCAAGGCGGCATTCCAGGATGCGGCCATCAGCGCCGCTCAGCCCGGCTGCCACAGCGCCCGCTGCATTGATGGCGGCAACGATGCGCTTGTTGACGAGGCCGGCAAACACGGCCACCACAACCGGCAACACCTGCTCATCGGTAACGCGCAGCCCCCGCTCGAAGCGAGACGGGATGCTCATGCGTTCGAGCCAGCGGCTCGCTTCGGCGCCGCCGCCGTGGACCACGATCGGCACCTCCCCGGACTGCGCCATGGCCGCAACGTCAGCGAAGGTGGTGTCGGCACTGCCGAGGGTGCTGCCCCCGATCTTGATGACGAGCGGGGCGCTCATGTGTGGTAGTCCGCGTTGATCTTGACGTAGTCCTCGGTCAGGTCGCAGCCCCAGCCGTTGGCCATGCCCTCGCCAACACCCAGGTCCACTTCGATGGTGACCGTGTCTCCACGCATGGCGGCGGCCACCCGGTCAGGGTCGAAGCCTGTGGGGCGCTCGTCTTCGAACACGCGGTGTCCGCAGAGGGTCACGGCCAGGTGGGGTTCGGAGACGGCGACCGATGACCGTCCGACGACCGCGACGATTCGGCCCCAGTTTGGGTCGGCGCCGTACACCGCGCTCTTGAGCAGGTAAGAGGTGGTCAGCTCGCGGGCGAGCTGGCGCGCCTCGCTCTCTGAGGCGGCACCCCGGACGGTGACGTCCATGACCCTGGTCGCACCTTCACCATCACGGGCGATTTCCTTTGCCAGGTAGATGCAGAGGGCATCGAGCGCGCCGGCGAACTCCTCAGCGTAGGCCGACCCGTCGCCAATGGTCTCACCGCCGGCGGCGCCATTTGCGAGGAGGATGGCCGTGTCGCTGGGGCTGGTGTCACCATCGACTGAGACCAGGTTGAACGAAAGGTCGACCGCCCTGCCCAGGCATCGCTGGAGGAAACCCTGCTCGACCGGCGCGTCGGTGGTCAGGAAGGCGAGCATGGTCGCCATGTTGGGGTGAATCATGCCCGAGCCCTTGCAGCAGCCGCCAAGCGTGTATGGGCCGAAACGCAGGGCCGCGTGCTTGGGCCGCGTGTCCGTGGTCATGATCGCCCGGGCGAACTCAGGGCCTGCACCCGGCGCCAGTCCGATGGCTCCGATGCCGGGCTCTATCTTCTCCATGGGGAGGAAATGGCCGATAACGCCGGTGCTGCACACCAGCACGTCGGCGGGTGGAATGCCGAGGTTCCGGGCGACGAGGTCGGCCATGCGGCGGGCATCAGCGATGCCGCGCGCGCCGGTGCTGGAGTTCGCTACGCCGCTGTTCACCACCACGGCCTGGGCCTTCCCATCGGCAAGATGCGACCGGTTGACATCGATGGCGGCGGAGTGGAGGCGATTCTTCGTGAATGTGGCGGCAGCCGTGCAAAGCCTATCCGAAGCAAGAATCGCCAGGTCCAGCTTGCCATCACCATAGGTCTTGATGCCCGCATATGTCGCCCCGGCTGCGAACCCCTGGGGTGAGGTGGCCGAACCGCTGGTATCGAGAGCGAGGCTCACGGGTAGACCGCCGGCAGGCTGAGCCCATCCGTCTGCGAGAGCCCGAGCATGAGGTTCATGTTTTCGATTGCCTGGCCAGCCGCTCCCTTGCCGAGATTGTCGAGCACACCAATTGCAACCAGCATTCCATTCCGTTCATCGATCACGGGGTGAACAAGGCAGGAGTTGGTTCCAAGGGTGTGCTTGGTGTGGGGTGGCTGGTCCGTGACCCGTGTGAAAGGCGCATCGCGGTAGAAGTCGCGGTAGAGGTCCATCACCGCGGCCGCCGTCACCTTTCGCCGCAGCGGCGCGTAGCAGGTGGCATGGATGCCGCGCGTCATGGGAACGAGGTGCGGTGTGAAGGTGACGGTCAAGGCGGAGTCGCCAAGAGCAGAGAGTTCCTGTGCGATCTCGGGCTGATGGTTGTGATTGGCAACCTTGTAGGCCGAGACATCCTCGTTCACATCGGCGTAACTGTAGCCGCCGCCGGTACCCCGCCCCGCGCCGGAGATGCCCGACTTGGCGTCAACGATGACCGGGCTCTCGATGAGTCCCGCGGCTACCGCCGGGGCAAGTGCGAGGATCGAAGCCGCCGGGTAGCACCCGGGATTGGCCACGAGCCGGGCCCCGCGGATGCGTTCCCTGTTGACCTCGGGAAGGCCATAGACGGCCTCTTCGAGCAGATCGGGCGCGGGGTGCGGCTGGCCGAACCAGGCCTGGAAATCGGCGGGGGCCTTCAGGCGAAAGTCCGCCGCGATGTCGATTACCGGGACGCCCGCCCGGACGAAGGGTGCACAGGCAGACGCGCTGGCTGCCGTCGGGAGCGCCGACATCACGATGTCGACGTCGCCCGTGATCTCTTCGTCAACACGGAAGTCGCCGTATACCGACAGGCCCGGGAAGGCTTCTCCGAGCCGCTGGCCGGCCAGCGAACGCCCCGTAGCTGAGGTGAGGCGGGCCGAGGGGTGGTTCCAGAGCAGGCGCGCGGCCTCCATGCCGGCGAACCCGGTGACGTTGATGATGCCAACCCTGTAGGTCATGGCTTGATTGTGCGTGTGGAAGGCAAATGAATCCACCGTGGCCGTGACGGGCGTCATGCCCGGTTGCCCAACCTGCCGTAGAGTTGGCTTATGTCCGAACTCACACTCTCTTTTGTTGGGACGGGGAACGCGTTCGCGCCCGGTGGGCTCTGCTGGAACGGCTTCCTCGTGAATGGCCGATACCTCTTCGAGGCGCCGCCGCAGGCGCTGATGTCCCTGCGCCACGAAGGCTTGGACCCTAACGACCTCGATGCCGTGATCGTTAGCCACCACCACGCGGACCATTTCCTTGGCCTGCCTTTCCTCTTCCTCTACTGGAAGTACCAGGGGCGCACGCGGCCGGTGAAGGTGGTTGGCCCCCCGGAAACGAAGGATGTCATGGAGCAGGTGACCGAGCGGACCTATCCATCCCTGTTCGAGGCCAGCTACGAGGTCGAGTGGGTGGTGGCCGAACCAGGGAAGGACCTTCGCCTCAACGGCCTGCAGATTCAGCCGGTGGCGGTGAAACATGACAACAAGCTCAACATGAGCCTGGGCTACGCCTGTGCGCTGAATGGAAAGCGGTTCGGATACACGGGCGACACGGCAATCTGCGACGGTGTCCTGGACCTGGCGAGGCATAGCCAGGTGCTCGTCAGCGAATGCGCGTCGCGTTCCGGGAACGTGCCCATCCACATGAACCTGGTGGATGACATGCCGGTCGTGCGGGCGGCAATGGGCGGGGACTCAACGCTCCTCCTCACGCACATCGACTCGGACGTCGACAGCAACGGGCTGCCCAACACGCTTGTCGCCCGGGACCACGAGACCTATCGCTTCTGACCCGGAGGTGGTTTGGCCGGGCTGCTGGTGGTAGTTAAGATCAGCGAAACCAGGGAGAAGAGATGGCACATCCACTACGTGGCGCAACCGCGATCACAGGCCTCGGCATGACGCCGATGGGACGAGTGTTTGGCCGGTCGGCGACCGAGCTGGCAGCCGATGCCATTGCGCTTGCGATCGCCGACGCGGGCCTCGAAAAGGAGGACATCGACGGCCTGCTCATCAATGCGGGGGTCAGCCAGGGGCTGACGCTGGGATTGCAGAACTACTGCGGCTTCGCCGGCCTCAAGCTGCTGAACAATATGAACGCCGCCGGCTCAACGGCCGCGCAGATGGTCCAGTACGCATCCATGGCCATTGCGGCCGGGATGGCGAGGCACGTGGTATGCGTATTTGCCGATACGCCCTTGAGCGAGGGCAAGTCGGCGGGCGCCGCCTATGGCATGAGGGCCAACGCGCCGTCGCGTCCGCGGGGAATGGTCGGGCTCTACACCGCCGCCGGGTACTTCGGGGCGAACACGCCCTACGCGCTGGCAGCACGGCGGCACATGGACCTCTACGGCACAAAACAGGATCACTTCGGCGAGGTCGCCGTCGCCCAGAGGAAGTGGGCGGTGATGAACCCTCTTGCCCAGATGCGCGACCCGATGACCATGGAGGACTATCACGCCTCACGCTGGATCATCGAACCGCTGCACCTACTCGACTGCTGCCTTGTCTCCAACGGCGCCATCGCGGTCATCGTCAGCCCGGCCAGCAATGCGAAGGACCTGCGCCAGCCGCCGGTGTACGTCCACGGCATGGGGCAGGGCCACCCGGGCGACAACAACCGTGCCGGGAGCGACTGGGAGACCGAGACGGGGGCGAAGTTGGCCGCTCAGACGGCCTATGCCATGGCTGGCATTGGCCCCGGGGATGTGAGCATCTGCGAGCTGTACGACTGCTACACCTACACCGTCCTTGTGACGCTGGAGGATTACGGTTTCTGCGGGAAGGGCGAGGGCGGGCCGTTCGTCGAAGGGGGGCGGCTCGGCCCCGGAGGGGCGCTGCCCACCAATACCGGCGGGGGAGAGCTCTCCGCTTACTACATGTGGGGCATGACCCCGCTGAGCGAGGCAATCATCCAGGGCAGAGGGGCCGGGGGCGAACGCCAGGTTGCCAGGAACGACGTCATCCTCTGCACAGGGAATGGCGGCAACCTGAGCTACCACGGCTGCCTCATCCTCAGCCCGCACGCGTCATAGGAGGGACCAGGTGACACAGGAAACCATCGTTCCGAAACCGCTGCCAGAGCCGGACGAGGCGTCGCGACCGTTCTTCGATGGCGCCCGGCAGGGCCGGTTGATGCTCATGAAATGCCTCGCCTGCGGCACGGTCAGGCTGCCCTCGCGCCGCCATTGCGACCGTTGCCTTTCGCAGGAGGCCGAGTGGGTGGCTGCCAGCGGACGGGGCACCGTGCGGACCTTCGGAATCATGCACCAGCGCTATCACGCGGCCTTCGCGAACGACATCCCTTACAACGTCACGGTGGTGGAGCTGGAGGAGGGCCCGCGCCTTCCCACCAACCTCATCGGCATTGCCAACGGCGAGATTCGCGTTGGAATGGAGGTGGTCGTCGACTGGGAGCATCACGATGACGTGACCATTCCCAGGTTCCGGCCCGCCTGAGGCCCGGTCGCTCGTGCCGGCCTCCGGTTGCCGCGGGCAGCGCGGGCGAGTTGTCATTGTGCTTATGATAAGTGTTCGTCTTAACACTTGACCGTTCGTTACACTGTTGCTGGATCGCGAGACATCTGTGAGCACGAACGGCGACCTGGGCATCACCCTCTGGACGACTGACATCCCGGCGATGGCGGCGTTTCTCGAGAAGGTAGCCGGTCTCGAGGTGGAGGAGCTTCACCCCGGGTATGCATCGCTCCGAGCCAACGGCGCCAGCATCCTCCTGCACGCGGATGAAGCCTACCGCGGGCATCCCTGGTATGAGGCGCTCATGCGGGAAGGGGTGGCGCGCGGAATCGGCGCCGAGATGCGCTTTCGCGTGGCCGATGCCAGTGCCGCCTATTCGGCGGCCCTCCGCATTGGCGGCCTGGCCATTCAGCCGCCCTACACGCAGGACGGCATCCAGGAGTGCCAGGTGATGGGGCCAGATGGCTTCCTCTTCTCCCTCTGGTCGACAGCGGATTCGGAAACTCAGAATTAACCAACACTTTGCTTGTTTATATCGCAGGCCCGGCATACGATGATGGAGGTATACACGGTCCTGAGGAGGGTCAGAATGTTGATCGACCCGGTCATGGTGAAGGCGTTCCAGCCATCCACCGGCGCAAGTCCTGAAGCGCGCTTCCGGGCGGAGTTTGCGGAGCGAACCCGCGCTTCGAAGACCCACAATAAGGCCATTCAGCTGCAGCCCGACGCCGACACGATTCGCGCACGCTGGCTGGCAAACGCAGGAAGGTTCGTTCGCCTGGCCTGAATCGAGCCGCACGGCGGCAGCCAGCAGCACCAGAAACGAGAAGGCGGCCTTTGGGGCCGCCTTCCTGTCTTGGGAACACCGGGCGCCCGCCGGTTACTCGTAGCGCAGGGCTTCGGCGATGGGTACACGGGATGCACTGCGCGCGGGGAGGAAGGTCATCAGCATCGACGCCCCGAAGGCCAGCGCCGAGACCCCGGCCAGGTTCAGCCAGGGCACGGTGAAACCAGCGTTCTTTGACTCTTCGCCGACGCTGCCGCTGGTGAACAGTACCCAGGAAAGCGACACGCCCAGCAGTAGCCCCAGGAGCACCCCGGAGGCCGCCACGAACCCCGATTCGAACAGGAAGCTGAGGGCCACCATGCCACGCTTGTAGCCAATTGCCCGCAGCATGCCGATCTGTTGACGCCGTTCGACGACGGCACGCGAAGCGACCACGCCAAGGGCGGCGATGCCGACTATAAGCCCGAGGCCCATGAATCCCTGGAAGACGAGCATGAAGGCGTTGGAGGTCGCCTGCTGGTCATCGAGGACCTTCTGCAGGGACTCGGCCGAGGCCGTCACGAGAGCGGCCTCCAGAGTCCTGGCGTACTGCCGCGAACCCACGCCGGGGCCAAGTGACAGGTAGAAGGCCTGCCCCTTCGCGTCCGGGTAGGCCTGCTTGTGTGTCTCCAGGGGGACGAACATGCCGTTCCAGAAAATCTCCCCCGCCTCTTTCGCCTGGCCGATCACGGTCACGGTGACGATATTCCCCGAGCCGGGGTCGCGCAGGCCAAGCGTAAAGGGCTCGAATCCGTCCTGGAGTGGCTTCAGGCGCAGCACGTCAGTGAACTCCCCAGGTCCGCCGAAGCCCTCCGGTTCCGTTGTGACTGACGCTGGCAGGATGGCCAGCGCGCCACCCTCGGCGAGTGCTTCCCAGGCCGCCCGGTCGTTCGGGTAGCCTGCCGCCCGGGCCTTCAGAGAAATCTCGGTGTTCAGGAAGTAGTCACGATCAGCGCCGATGACAGTGAGGCGACTGAATTCCTTAACCTCGCCATCATCATTCTCAAACCCGTCGCGATTCTCCACCTCGGCTTCCCAGCCGTAGGCGATGCGGTTCTCGCCCACCGCCGCGATCGGAGTCGTGTCGACACCGGCCCCGGCGACAGTGGCGCGCAGGCCGGTGATCGGGTTGTTCGGGTTGACCATCAGCTGGACATCCCAGCCTCCGCGGGATTCCTCGCTGAGAAAGATGCGCTCGAAGTTACTGTTAAGGGTGGAGTTGACGACGAGAGCGAACATGATCAGGCCGATCATGGCCATGGTCATCCCGGTCCGGAAGCGCGAGGTGAGCGGATAGGCCACGGCGGTCTTCATCGCCGGCATAATCCGCCCGAAGCGTGAGCCAAGCTTCTCCACCACGGGAAGAATGATGTCGGCGTTGTAAACGACGATGAAGACGCCGCAGGTAACCATCGCAACGCCGCTGAGAAAGAACATCTCGATGTCACCTTCGAGCGGGCCCACGAGCCAATCGAGCTTCTTGCCGGGAACGAGATACCAGAGCGCGAGCAGCCAGGCGCTCACGACCGTGAAGGTCAGGCGTTCGTGGATGTGGAAGTAGCGCAGGGTGGCGGCGACCCAGAAGAAGATGAGCGACACCCCGCCAGCAAAGAGGAACATCTGGTTGGCTTCGAGTCCCCACTGCACCATGAGGGCTCCCATCACCGCGCCCACGGTGCCGAAACCCACGCTCCAGGCCACCGCTCGGCCGCGCGTCTGGAGTGCTGAGAGCACGACCCCCAGCGGTGCAATCGCGATCCCGGCGGGAAGCAGCCAGCCTGGCATTGATTCGGGCTTCCGGTCCCGCGTGATGCGAACAAGAAGCAGCGCCAGCGCATACCCCATGATGACCAGGAGCCCAAAGGGGAGCGTGCAGACCCCGAGGATGAAAGGCCACGCTGGTGCGCGCTCGCCCGATTTCCGATCGGCTGCGGGAGCGCCGAAGTTGTGGCCGCGAAGCATCCCAAGCCAGGGTCCCGGCAGGCCAACCAGCGCCGCCAGGAGGAAGAGCGGCGCCTGCCCGGGGAAACGCAATGCCGCCAGCAGAGAGGTCGCCGTGATTCCGCCCGCCACCACTCCATTGAGGATGGCGCGGGAGTAGCCAAGCCATGTGGCCCTTTCCGGGTTGAGCGGGCGCGTCTCGGGGAGGTCGCGAATGGCAGCGACGATGTTGAGGCGGCTGGCGCGCCACGATGACACGAAGATGACGATGAAAGTTGCGATGAGCCCCAGGCAGAACGAGACAATGAGACTGCGAGCGGCGAAGGTCACGCTCATGTCGAGGCCGATTTCATCGGCCGCCGCGGACTCCAGTATGGCCATCATCACGAAGGTGACGCCGATGCCCGCGACCAGGCCCACGACTGCGGAGCCGAGATCGTAGCCCAGTCCCTCGGCCAGGAAGGATTCGACCAGCTGACGGCGTTTGGCTCCCACGGCGCGGGCCATGCCCATCTCCGGCTTTCGTTCGGCGGCAAGCATCACGAAGATGAGGAAGATAAGGAGCACGCCCGCGGCGATGGAGAACAGGCCGAGCACAATGAAGAAGGTCAGGAGAATGTTGCCGAAGAACTCGGCCATTTCGATTCCGTCTTTCTTGAAGGCCTCGACCCGGTACGGCTCGCCTTCAAGGGCCGCCTCGAGCTTCGCCGTCGCGGCATCGGAGCGATCGAGGCCGCTGCGGACTCCTCCGCGGTTGGAGACGAAGACTCCGTCGGCGTTCTCGCCCCTGGCTGTGAGCTCGCTGAGGAACTCGAAATTTGTGGCCCCGCCCTGGACCTGCCGGAACTGGAATGACCCGCCAAGCACCTGGTTGGGAACGATGGCGGTGACGGTGAGGGGCACGGGCGTTCCCTGGTAGAAGGCCAGCACCTGGTCTCCCACGGCGGCATCGATCTCTTCCGCCAGCTCCTTGTTCACGGCAAGCTCGCCGGGACCAAGGGTCACCGGCCGGCCCGACAGGTCCTTCAGGCCACCCAGGGCCTCCGTGTCGGCGGGGCGGAAAGCAACGATGCGCGCGGCGGGCTCGTTCAAGCGCGTGCGCGTGTTCTGCACGGGCAGCTGCTCGGTCAGGAAGGGCAGGAAGGCCTGGATATCCTCATCGCCCGCAAATTGCTGGCGCAGCTCATCGACCCGCGCCAGGGGGATGACCTGCTGGTCGGCAGGCGCCGCTTCCTTCTCGGTGTCCCAGGTGATGTATTCGTCGGCTTCGCCCGCCATCTCATAGATCTGCGAGGTGATGCTCGACGTCAGCGTGTCTCCGGTGCCGAAGGCAGCGGTGATGATGAGCGTGGAGAGCATGAGCCCGATGATGATGAGCGTCGTCTGCGCCTTTCGGCGGGGAATGTTCCGCAGGCCCATCTTGAACATCACCGGGTTGCGGATAGCAATGAATGCGATCAGCGCCAGGATGGCCGCAGTCACCACAAGGCAGCCCGCCGCGATGTAGGTCATCGAAAGGCCGAAGATATCGTTCATCGACTAGTGGCCTGCCGCGACGGCGGCCATCTCCGACTGGGTACGCTCCACATCGATCACGCCATCGGCCATGAGAATGGTGCGGTGGCAGCGGGCGGCAACCTTGGGGTCGTGCGTTACGAGCACGGTTGTCTGGCGAGCGTCGCGGTTCAGCTCGACGATGAGGTCCATGATCTCGCCGGCGGTCCCCGAATCGAGAGCACCGGTGGGCTCATCTGCCCACATGATGGCGGGCCGGTTCACGAGGGCCCGGGCGATGGTGACGCGCTGGCGCTGGCCCCCCGAAAGCTGGTTCGGGCGATGGGTAGCGAATTCTCGGAGACGCACGCGTCCCAGAGACTCGAGCGCCATCTGCCTGGCAATCTTCGGCTTCACACCGGAAACGATGAGCGGAAGCTCGACGTTTTCGACGGCCGAGAGCACCGGCAACAGGTTATAGGTCTGGAACACGAAGCCCATGTCGCGGGCGCGGAACTCCGTCTTCCGGTCGTCGGCCATGCGCGTGATATCGGTACCGTTGATGTGAACAGTCCCGCTATCGAAGTCATCAAGCCCGGAGAGGCTGTTCAGCAGGGTGGTCTTGCCGCAGCCAGAGGGGCCCATGATGGCAACCATCTCTCCCCGGGGAACTGTGAGACTGACGCCGCGAAGGGCGTGCACCTGAACGGACCCGGTGTCGTAGGTCTTGTGCACGTCCCGTGCTTCAATTACCACCTCGTCGGCCGGCGTTGAGCCGGTGGCAAAGCTAGTCATCGAACGAGTCTCATCCTCCTGGTGGGAACGGCCATGGAAAGGGCGTGCCCTTGCCGGGCGCGCACTCAAGTAAAAGTACCAGATTGTTGTCAACTGAATGTCACGGGGCTTTCCCAACTCTTCCCTATTTTTCGGCCGGTCGCCCTACTCAATGACGGTGATCTCCATCTCCACGGCCTCCCCACTGGAGCCGAATCCCCACGCTCTCCAGCGGAGCGCCTCGGCTGGCAGGTCTGAGCTGTCCCACGAGAGAACGGGCGGCGTCAACGGCAGGGTGCTATTGGCGTTCGCAGTCGCCAGCGGAGGGAGTTCACGCAGGGCCCGCTCCACGTCCAGGCAGAGCCGCTCCACATCGAAGCCCATCGCACGCGCCGGCCGGAACGGCGCCAGGTAGGAAAGCGCCGTTGTGAAGAGCCGGTTGGCGCCCTTCGCATTGCCACGCCCGGCATGAACGAAACCGGCCGCGACCTGGATGATGCCCTTGTAGAGTGCGCCCAGCTCGCCCTTCTCCTGTTGCCAGACCTCCTCAAGGGTCTCGTGGCATTCGAAGAAGCGTCCCTCGTTGAACTGCCTGGTGGCGCATTCGAGTCTCTCCGGGACGGTGATGCACCGGACCGAGAGCTGCTTCCGCCGCCTGCTGGCCGGTTGCGTTTCCATGGCTTCCACCTTAGCAGCAGGTGCGCACAAGGCGCGGGAGCAACAGAATGGAGCCAATTCGAAGCCCCCAGGATGGAGAGGCATGGCCGACACCCACGCGACCAGTGAGGACCCTAACGCCGCCCCAATGCACCACGACATCAAGGAGCGCTTTTCGCAGGCGCAGATTGCCCTGGCTGTGGCGCTTGGCGGGATCGCAATCGTTGCCGGCGTCCTCTTCGGGCTCCTGCTGGCGAACGACTGAGCGCCTGGCAGACCGCCGAGGAAAATGTCGCAACTTCACGTAAGCGTCCGGCCTGAGACGGAGCGCGCGTGTATCATCGCCCCATGAAACAGCCGTTCTGCAACCCGGTTGCCAGCCAGGGGACTCGCATCCTCCTGCGGGCGACCAAGTACGACGGCGCCGCTCACTGGATCCAGCCCTTCACCGTCGTATCCGATGACGGCGTGCTCATTGTGGCGCAGTACCGGGCGCGGACCCCGATCTTCACCAGCCGGGGCGAGTTCCGCTCGCCGTACGATAGCCTGGTCTATTTCTGGCGCGACCGGTGGTACAACGTCTTCCGGCTTTCGCGGCCAAACTGCCCGCTGGCGCTCTGGTACTGCAACATCACCACGCCCCCGAGCTTTGATGGGCGCCACCTTGGCTACGTGGACCTCGACCTCGACGTAGCAGTGAGGCCCGACGGCGATATCCAGCTGCTCGATCAGGACGAATTCGAGCTGCACCAGCGAAAGTACGGGTATCCCCCCGACATGATTGACAGGGCCGAACGCGCCGCGATCGAGGTGCGCGACCTGGCGCTCCGTCACGGTTTCCCGTTCAGCGAGGGCTAGCCCCGGGCATTGTTCGCGAACCCGGGCGTTGCGGGGCGGAGCCGTGTGCTCCCGGCCGGGCGGGTAAACTGGAGTGGTGGCAAGCAGCACAATCCCGGAGAAGCTGCGGACGCAGCTGAAGGCCCTCCCGGCGCGACCAGGGGTGTACCTGATGCGCAACGCCGAAGGCGAGGTCATCTACGTTGGCAAGGCGGCCCGCCTGAAGGACAGGGTGCGCTCCTACTTCGGTTCGCCACATGGGATGGAACCGAAGACGCGCGCCCTGCGCGAACAGGTGGATGACTTCGAGTACATCGTGGTCGCCAACCCGGGTGAGGCCCTGCTCCTCGAAGCCACCCTGATCAAGAGGCATCAACCCTTCTTCAACATCCGCCTCAAGGATGACAAGCGCTACCCGTACCTAAAGATCGACGTCCAGAACCCGTGGCCTCGGGTCTACATCACCCGCCGCATCGAAAGAGACGGCGCGCGCTACTTCGGCCCGTACGCGAGCGCAGGGTCGGTGAGGGCAACGCTCGACCTGGTGAAGAAGCTCTTCCCCTGGCGCTCGTGCACGAAGGAGATCACGGGCGCCGACGCCCGCCCGTGCCTCGACTACTACATCAAGCGGTGCATCGCGCCCTGTACTTCGTTCTGCACACGCGAGGAATACGCGGAGGTGATAGAGCAGGTCATCCTCTTCCTTGAAGGCAAGTCCGACCACGTGCTGCGAAGGCTGCAGCAGCAGATGACGGAAGCAGCCGAACGCATGGATTTCGAGCGCGCTGCCCTTCTCCGCGACCAGCTACGGGCCATCGAACGAACGGTTGAGCGCCAGCTCGTGGCAACCATCAGGAAAGCGGACCTCGACGCCTTCGGGCTGGCGCGAGACGGCGACCGTGCCTGTGTGCAGGTCTACTTTATTCGCGGCACACAGATGATCGGCCGGGACAACTTCGTTCTCGAAGGCGTCATGGGTGCGCCCGACAGTACCGTGCTCGCCAGCTTCCTGCAGCAGTACTACGAGAGCGCCCAGTACGTCCCGAGACTGGTGGTCGTTCCCGCTCCACCGGAAGGCGCAGGCGACATTGAAGGAATGCTAACCCAGCGCAGGGGCGCGGCCGTTGAAATCCGCACCCCGGAACGCGGCGAGAAGCGCCGCCTTGTCGCAATGGCCAACGACAACGCGCGTGAGGCCCTGGAACAGATGCAGGTGAAGTGGCAGACCGACACAACGCGGACGGCCCAGGCGATCGAGCAGCTGGCCGAGGAGCTTGCCCTTCCGGCGTCGCCGCGCAGGATTGAATGCTACGACAACTCAAACATCCAGGGCGCCAGCGCCGTATCGAGCATGGTGGTGTTCGTGGATGGCCGGCCGGACCCGGCCCGGTACCGCCGCTTCCGCGTGAAGACGGTCACGGGCGCGGACGACTTCGCCACGATGCGCGAGATCATGATGCGGCGCTTCAAGCATGCCGCGGGAGAGCCGGCCGGTGCGGCCGCCAGCGACGGGCAATCAACGGACGCAGACCGCTGGGAGCTACCGGACCTCGTTATCATCGATGGCGGCAAGGGGCAGCTGAGCGCGGCCACGGGAGCGATGCGGGAGCTGGGCGTGCATCATATCCCCACCGTGGGGTTGGCAAAGCGGTTCGAGGAGATCTTCGTGCCGGACGAGGATGAGCCGGTCATCCTGCCACGCGGCTCGGAGGCGCTGTACCTGGTGCAGCGCATTCGCGACGAAGCGCACCGCTTCGCCATTACCTACCATCGCCAGGTGCGTGCGAAGAGCTCCATCCAGAGCGCGCTCGATGCCATCCCCGGCGTTGGGCCGAAGCGCAAGAGGGCTCTGTTGCGGAAGTTCGGTTCGGTGAAGGCAATCCGGGAGGCGGAGGTGGAGGAGATTGCCGCCACGGTGGGTTTCACGCGAGCCCTGGCGGAAAAGGTGAAGGAGGGGGTGTAAGCCAGCGGACAGGCTTTGGGCGGCGCCACCGGTTCCCCCTACCCGGCGTACTTCGCGCCACACTCCCCGCAGAACTTCGAGCCGGGCGTGGCTTTGGCGCCGCACTCTCCGCAGAACGCGCGCGAGGCGGTGGCGGCCGGGGTCCCGCAGGAGGGGCAGAACTTCTTCCCCAGCGTGCGCTCGCCGCAGTTCGAGCACTTCGCCGCCACTTCCTTCCCCTTCTCGCTCATGCGAATGTTTTCTTCAAGGAAGTTGTCGTTGTTCACCTGGGTCTCAACGAACTGCGCGCGGACCCGCGTCTCCACTTCTTCGGCGACAGGCGCGCATTCCTTACACATTGCCGCGTTCGCGTTCCAGCAGACCTCGCCGCAGACCCAGTTGCCGCAGTTCCGGCATTGCTTGAAGAGGGGCTTGACCTCCTTGACGGCCTTCTGGAGCGCGGCATCGTGCTGCCTTCCACCCACAGCGCGCTGCACCTCGTAAGCCGAATCAGCGCCCCGGCCGAGGCCCCCGCCGAGGAAGCCCGAAGCGCTGCGAAGGAAGCCGCCAGCCATACCAAGCTTGTTCGACTGGAAGGTGCTCATGTAGCCGTTCTGGCAGCGCTCGCAGAGGAACTTGAACTGGAACCCCATGTCGGTGGAGAGGTCTTCGTAGTTCCCTGTGAACTCGATTGCGTTCGTCACTTGCGGCCCCGGGAGTGGAATTCTACCCGGAATGATAGCGGCCAGCGGAAAACAGGCGACCGGCCGCGGGGCATGGACCTTGAACCGTGGACCCTGCAAAGGGCGTACATTAGTAGGCAGGGCGCCGGGGAAGGCGTCCGCGGTCCACGGCAATCAGCCGATGATCTGCCGCGAGATGGGGGTTGCAGTGATGGCAGACAAGGTCGAACGCGAAATCGAGGAGATCCTGGCCCGGCTTGAGAATGAACTGCCGCCGGCCGACGATCGCAAGCCCATCTCGATCCTCTCCCGGGGGCGGCGCCAGGCGCCCCGTGCGCCTCGCCCTTCGCCGTTCCGCGCGCTGCACCGAATCAATCCCACTTCGTTGATGTTCACGGGCGCTGGTCTTGTTGTCGGGGGACTGGTGCTCTCGAACGCCTGGGGTCCACTCATCTGGGTATCGATTGCGGGAGTTGTCCTTTTCCTGGGCGCGTTTCTCTCGTCGTTTGTCCGGGAGCGGCCGGCAGCGGCGCCCGCCCAGAAGGGGGTCTACTGGCGGGACCGCTACATCGAGTACGCCCCTCCCAGCCCGGGACTCAAGGGCCGCATCCGCCGGTTCTTCCGCAGGTAGCCGTTTCCGGGCGCTTAACGTGCCTGCGGCTTACTCTCGGCACCAGTGACGATGATCCTGAGGGCCCTGCTCCCGTCCCTGGTGCTGCTCTTAGTGGCCGGCACGGCGTGCGCCACCCCGGGGGCGATCCCCCGGGGGACAGCCACGGAGACCGGGCAGCAGACTGTGACTCCGCCCGGCTCCAGCCCGGTGGCCTCGCCTACGGCCGGGCAGGCGGGCACGCCCACGAGGCCGCCGGTAACAGGCCCCGCCGAGCACGAAGGCGCCCGCACCATGGCCCACCTGGCCCACCTCGCGAATGTGATTGGCCCTCGCGTCTCGGGTACAAAGGGGGAGGAGACCGCCATCGCCTACATCCGCGACCAGTTCGCGGCTTCGGGTTACGCAGTTGAGGTACTGCCTTTCGACTTCGAGGGTGACCGGTTCCAACCGGGGACCGTGCGGAGCGGCCAGTCCACGCTGGAGGCCCTGACCATGGCTGGCAGCAAAGGCGGCTCGGCGAGCGGCCGTGCAGTCTACGTCGGGCTGGCGGACGTGGCCGGCATCGGCGGGCGCTCGCTGGCCGGGGCCATCGCCATCGCCGATCGCGGGTCGCTGCTCTTCGCCGACAAGTACGAAAACGTGCGTGCCGCGGGCGCGGCGGGGCTGATCATAGTGAATAACCAGGAAGGGATGTTCAGCGGGACGCTGCGCAAGCCCGCGACCTTCCCCGTGGTGAGCGTGGCCGATACAGCTGCCGCAGAACTCCGCGCGGCGGCTGCCAGCGGCGCGATGGTGACGATCGAGACCCCCACGGTGATCGATACGCCCTCGGCCAATGTGATGGCGCGGCCTCCCGGCGGGACTGCCTGCCGGGTCCTTGTAGGCGGGCACCACGACTCCGTGGCCGCCACCCCCGGCGCCAACGACAACGCCAGCGGGACGGCGACGGTCCTGGAGCTGGCGCGGGCGTTCGCGGCCGATGGCCTTGATGATGGCCTCTGTTTCGCCACCTTTGGCGCCGAGGAGTCGGGGCTGCACGGCAGCAGCGCGCTGGTGGATCGGCTCCGAACCGAAGGGAAGCTGCCGGATTACATGGTGAACATTGATGTCGCCGGGATCGGCGACGGGGTGGCTGTGATCGGTTCGCCAGAACCGGTCGGGCGGGCGGTGAAGCTCGCATCGAGCCTGGGAATCCCCGCCCTCGCGACCGAGCTTCCTTCCAACTACGGCAGCGACCACCAGTCCTTCCGCGACGCCGGCGTGGCCGTCGTGTTCTTCACTTCGGGGGAGTTCGCGACGATTCACTCCCCTCGCGACGTGCACACTGACATCGACCCGGCAGAGCTGGAACGCGTCGGGGACCTGGCTTTCGCGACAATCCGGGATCTGCTCGCACAGGTTGCCCAACCCGGTGGGCGCCCCTAGCATGGCCATCGTGATTCGCCGGGCAGGGGCGGTTTTCCTGGGAGCGTTGTTCGCTGCCACTCTACTTTCGAGCGCCTGCGGCGGTTCGGCCAGGAAGGACGGGACGACCGGGCAGCGTGTGACCGACCCGGCCAGCGTGCCAAGCTCGACGCCCATCGGCAACACGCTCACCTACCAGATCCGGAACGACGTGATCATCGCCCCCGATGGTGGCGAGGCGCCCGTATCGAGCGGGTCGACGCCCGTCTCCGGGACAAAGAACTACACGGTGCAGTCCGGCGATACCTGCGGCGCCATCGCCACGCAGTTCGGGATTACCGTTGCCGAGCTGATGAAGGTGAACCGCACCATCGACGAGAACTGCACGAATCTCCGCCCGGGCGACGTTCTCAAGATCCCCGGGGGGACTTCGGGCGGAACGCCGGGCGGGACCTCAGGCGGAGGCACGACGGCGGGCACGCCGACGCCGAAACCGGGAGGCAAGGAGTACCGGGTCCAGGCGGGCGACACATGCGACGCCATCGCAAAGAGCTACGGGGTCGACCTGAAGCAGCTGATTGCCCTGAACAACCTCGACCCGGAGTGCCTGAACCTGCAGGTGGGGCAGACGATCAAGATCCCCTGACCGCGGGACCCCCTAAGACCGGGCCTCCACCGCCGCCTTCTCCAAGGGAGCGGGGCCGCACTCGCGAAGCAGGGCTTCCGTGAGCCGCTGCTCGGGCACGCCGAGGATGCGCGCCGCATCGCCGATTCGATACTCCAGGTAGTCCCTGGAAAGGCCGGCTTCCTGCAGCCTCAACAGGCCACCAGGCCGGTTGCGCAGGACTTCGTAGATAGAGGCGTTGGCCGGATACCGGACCTCGGACTTCATGGCTTCGTTCCCCCCGGATTCCGTCATCCTGATTGCAGTTCAGTGAGCGCCACCGGGAGCAGGTATGCGCGGCGGCTTCGGGAAAGGATACATCTCCGCAATGGCTGCGGGATCACCCCGAGGCGCAAGATTCACACTTCCGATGGAGGGATTGACGAGACCCTCACCCTGGCGAGGCAGGTACGCGCCGTCTTCGCCGGGACTAGCCGAGTTCGGCCAGGACCTCGGCCGTATGCTCGCCCAGCCGCGGGGCCGGGCGGCGGAGCTCCCATGGGGTGGCGCTAAAGAGGTAGGGTGCGCCGGGCATCGCAGCTTCGCCCTCGACCCCCTCGCCGCAGGTTCCCACGAAGAAGCCGCGGTCCCAGAAGTGCGCATCGTCGAGCGTCTCGTCGGGGGAACGCACGACCCCCCACGCCTGGTCGCGTTCCTGCCCGCCGCGGTACACGTATTCTGCATCGTGGGCGGCGATAAAGCGGGCGGTTTCGGCCATGATCTCCTCGGCCTCGGGGTTCCCACGCCCGGGCTGGCGGTTTCGCGGGTCATCGAAGCGAGGGTCGTCGAACTGCTGCCCAAACCCTTCGGACCGGTACCACTGCTTGATCTTGGCCCAGCTGGCGTTGTCCCGGCCAACGCCAAAGCAAAGGATGTGGCGGCCGTCCCTTGCCATGAACAGCCACGGCTCGGTGCGGCGGTGGGCCGCATGGCGGCCTGTCTGGCGGACCACATCGATCCGCTTGTAGAACCAGTACGGCATGCCGACTTCAACGGTGCAGCTGAGAGCCTCGTGCATCGAGCAGTCGATGTACTGGCCCTGGCCCGTGGCATCCCTGTGTAGCAGGGCGGCCATGATGCCCATGGCGGCGAAATGGCAGGTGGTGTTGTAACCCTGGTCCCCATGACCCCGGATGGGCGGAGCGCCAGCCGCATCCTCGGGGTCGTAGCCGTTCATCCGCATCGGCCCGCCAAGGGCGAGTCCTACCAGGTCCGACGATTTCCAGTCAGACCAGGGGCCGTCCTGCCCGAAAGGCGAGATGGAACACATGATCAGGCCCGCATTTGCGGCCGACAGGTCCGCAAATCCGAGGCTGAGACCGGGAAGATAGCCGGGCTGCTGCGATTCGATAACGATGTCAGCCGTGGCGACCAGCTTCCGCAGCCTCTCCCTGCTGGCCTCTTCCTCAACGTCGAGCACAAGCGAGCGCTTGTTGGTGTTGTGATACCAGAAGTTGAGAGAGCGATTCGGCCCGGGGATGTCCTTCACGAAGGGCCCGATGGCGCGCGCCGGCGAGCCACCCGGAGGCTCGACCTTGATGACATCGGCCCCCATGTCGGCAAGCAGCTTCCCGGCGAGCTGGCCGAGCTCGTCGCAGAGCTCAATGACGCGCAACCCGGCGAGGGGCCCGCTCACATGAACACCCCGGCAGCCTCGTGCGCGGCGATCTCTTCTTCCGGCATGCCGAGTACCTCGGCCATTACGGCGTGGGTATGTTCACCAATGAGCGGCGAGGCGCGGCGAAGCGTGCCGGGGGTGGCCGAGAGCCTGGGAACGACGCCGTCAAACTCGCAGTCGCCCATCTCGGGGTGGGGCAGCGTGTGCCACCAGTCGCGGGCCGCGAGCTGCGGGTCGCGGGTGGCGCGGTCGCTCGGTGCCTGGCATACACCAGCACGGACGCCGGCGGCACGAAGGATCTGCATCGCCTCGTAGTCCTCTAACTCGCTCGTCCAGGCCTCGATGCGCGCATCGAGCTCATCCTGGTTGGCAAGGCGCCCGGAGTTGGTGGCGAACCGGGGATCGAGCGCCCAATCAGGGTTGTCGATCGCCTGCACAAGGGCCTGCCATTCGGCTTCGTTCATGACGGCGATGGCAATCCACCTGTCATCGCCGGCGCAGGCGTACGTGTTGTGGGGCGCCACGGCCGGTTCCCACGCCCGGTTGCCCGGGGGCATCCCCTCGCGGCGCCAGGAACGGCCGTTCACAGTCCTGTCGAGAACAGCGGGCCCGGTCAGCACGATGCCGGCCTCCACCTGGGAAAGGTCAATCGACTGCCCTTCGCCCGTACGGTTACGGTGGTGCAAAGCCATCATAATGGCGATGGCGGCATAGTAGCCCGCGGTGTGGTCCATGTAGCTGTAGCCCCATCCCGCCGGGGGCTTGCCAGGGAGACCCGACATGAAGGTGAGCCCACTCAGAGCCTGCGCCGTTGGACCCCAGGTGACGAAGTCCCGGTCGCGCCCGAGGTGTCCGAACCCCGAAAGCGAGCAGTAGATTATGTCTTGCTTGATCGCTCTCAGGTCGGGGTAGTCCAGGCCCCAGGAGGCCATGACGCCGCTCGAGAAGTTCTCGACGACGACGTCGCTGGCGGCAATGAGGCGTTTCAGCACCTCCATGCCATCGGGATGGCGGACGTTGAGGAGGATGCTCTTCTTGTTCCGGTTGAAGTAGTTGAAGAAGCCGGAGTTGTTGAGCGTTGGGTTGTCGCCGGCGATTGGCCGGCCCAGGCGGATGGCATCGACCGCCTGGCCATGCTCGACGCGGATGACCTCGGCCCCGAAGTCGGCGAGAAAGCGGGTAGCGGTGGGCCCGGCGATGATCCAGGTGAGATCGCAGACGCGGACCCCTTCAAGTGGCAGCTTGGTCACGAGGCGTGATTCTACGCGACTGGCTGCGAAAGGCCAGCATGCAACCCACCGCGGCCAGGCAGGCAGGCAGATCGGCCCGCGGAGGGGGCCCCAGTGGCGTCCCTCCGCAGGCGCGCGCCATCTCAATCGAAGAGCAGAACGCTGCGGTTGACCTCGCCCTTCTTGAGGGCGTCATAGGCCTCGTTGATCTCGGATAGCCGGTACCGGCGGGTGATGAGCTCGTCGATCTTGAGGCGCTTCTGCCGGTAGAGCTCCATCAGCCAGGGCATGTCATGGGTCTGGCGGGTCGAGCCGTAGAAGCTGCCGATGATGCCCTTTTCGCGCAGGAACATGGCCCCGGGCACGGAGACCATCTGCGTGATAGGGATCATTCCGACGACGACTGCCCGGCCACCGGCCTTAGTCATGTGGAAGCACTGTTCGGCCGTCTTCGCGAGGCCAATGGCCTCAAAGGCGAAATCGACGCCACCGCCGGTCATTCCGACTACCTTGCCGACGGGGTCTTCCTGCGAGGCGTCGATCACATCGGTCGCTCCGAATTCGCGCGCCGCCGCAAGCTTGTTCTCGAATACGTCTACGGCGATGATGCGAGCCGCCCCGGCCAGGGCAGCGCCCTGGATGACGTTGAGCCCGACGCCACCGCACCCGATCACGGCCACAGTCGACCCTACAGGCACCTTCGCGGTGTTGGCGACGGCGCCAACGCCCGTCATGACGCTGCAACCGACGAGGGCCGCGGCCTCCAGCGACACCCCATCCGGCACATGCACACAGGCGTTCTCGCTCACCAGCTGGTATTCGGCAAAGGCCGACATGTTGGCGAACTGGGGCATGGGATTGCCGTTTAGCTTGAGCCGGTCGCCCCGGCCGAGGGCTGCGCTACCCGCGCAGAGGAATGGCTTGCCCGTCACGCAGAAGTCGCAATTGCCGCACGAAGCAACGAAAGCGATGACAACACGGTCTCCCGGGCCCACGCGAGTGACCCCGGGCCCGACCTTGGCGACCACGCCGGCCGATTCGTGTCCTAGCACGATCGGCACCGCGGTGGGGTACGAACCTTCCATGAAATGAAGGTCTGAGTGGCAGACCCCGCTCGCGCCCGTCTTGACGAGCACCTCTCCCGCCCGTGGCTCATCGACCTGGACATCTTCAATGACGAGTGGTTGACCCACCCCGTACATGACAGCCGCTTTCACCAACGTTCCTCCTGCCAAATCCGGCACCGGATTGTTGGGCGAATTGCGAACGCCTGTCAAACCAGGGAATCGCCCGCGGTGGGCCGGGCCCGCTACGCCGGGCCGGCGATTTCCAGCAACTCCACTTCGAGGCTCAGCGCCTTGCCAGCGAGGGGATGATTCCCATCGACCACGACGAAGGAGCCCGTTATCTCGACGACGGCCATGGGTGCGCCGTCAACGCGAAGGATGTCGCCGACTTCAGCCTCAAGCGGCACACGTTCGCGCTCAATCTCCGTGACGCGGCGCTCGTCGCGGAGGCCGAAGGCATGCTCGGGCGGCACTTCCACTGTTCGCGTTTCGCCAACGGTCATGCCGTTCACGGCATCTTCGAGGCCGCGGATGACGGTTCGCCGGCCAACCACAAAGGAGAGCGGCTCATTGTTTGCCCGTGTGGAGTCCAGGAGCTCTCCCGTTCCCTGGAGCCGGGCAACGAGGTGCAGGCTGACAGAATCCCCTTCGAGTGCGCGGCGCATACGTTCCTCCAGTCCGGGAAGCGGAGGCATCCCGCGAGGGCAGCGGCGAGTGCGCTCACCGCCGGGCCCGAAGGCAGGCTACCATGCACGCGCAGGCGCAACAATGCGCGCCCGCACAGCAGCGGCAGGCCCCCGGCGCCTTTGCGATTGAGGCGGCAAGACCGCACACTGAGTCCGAGGAACACCGGGAGCAGGCGCCATGAGTATCGACCGTATTCAAGACATCATGCCATTCGTGATCGAGTCGGATGGGCGGCGCGAGCGCGCCTACGACATCTACTCGCTGCTCCTGAAGGAGCGCATTGTCTTCCTCGGGACGCCCATCGACGCCATGATCGCGAACGTCATCATCGCGCAGCTTCTCTACCTCGCCCGGGAAGACGATGAGAAGGACATCATGATGTACATCAACTCGCCGGGCGGGAGCGTGACGGCAGGCCTGGCTATCTACGACACCATGAGGCTCATCCGGCCCAACGTCTCTACCGTGTGTATTGGCCTGGCGGCGAGCATGGGGACGGTTCTCCTGACCGCAGGCACGAAGGGCAAGCGTTTCGTTCTGCCGAACGCCACCGTGCACCTCCACCAGGTGCTGGGAGGAGCGCAGGGCCAGGCGCGCGACATCGAGATCCAGGCGCGCGAAACTCTGCGATTGCAGAAAGTGCTGCGCACAATCATCGCCGAGTGCACCGGGCAGCCGATGGAGCGAATCGAGCAGGACACCGACCGTGATTTCTGGCTCGACCCGGCGGCAGCGAAGGAGTACGGCCTGGTCGATGAGGTGCTGGAGCGCACCCCCCGGGAGAAGTGACGCTGGCCCGGGCGCCCCGGCACGCAGGCGGGCGCTGGTGACTATGCGCTGCCAATTCGATACGATGCCAGACATCATCGCGTGCGACGCGCACGAAATCTGATGGCGAGACGATGATGGGAAGCCCGGCTCCCTCCAACAGGCCTGCAGGACCCGCCCACCGGGTCCCTCGACCGCGGCCGGCGCCTGCGCTCATCCTTACCCCGCCCCGCGGCGAGTAGCCGGCGGGGCGTCACACGGTCGCGGCGGGGGAAGCACCCGCCATTCCCCACCCCACCATGCCTACTGAGGTGAACGATCGTGGCCGATCGATATGATTTCCGCGCCATTGAGGGCAAATGGCAGGCCCGCTGGGAGGCAGACCGCCTGTACCATGCCCCGGACAACGATCCGCGTCCAAAGTGGTACGCCCTGACCATGTTCCCCTACACGTCGGGCGACCTGCACACCGGACACTGGTATGCGATGGCCCCGAGCGACGCGGCCGCCCGGTACCGTCGCATGCAGGGAAACAACGTTATGTTTCCCATCGGTTTCGATGCGTTCGGCCTGCCCGCCGAGAATGCAGCCATTGCCAGGGGCATCGATCCGAAGGATTGGACCTACGCGAACGTTGAGCGCATGCGCGGCCAGCTCCGGCGCATGGGAGCATCCTTCGACTGGGAGCGCGAGGTGGTGACCTGCGACCCGGACTACTACCGGTGGACGCAATGGTGGTTCCTCCAACTCTATCGGCGAGGGCTCGCCTACCGGGCCGAAGCGGCCGCCAACTGGTGCCCCGGGTGCCACACCGTGCTCGCCAACGAACAGGTCGTCGATGGGCGCTGTGACCGTTCGGACGATGTGGTCGAGCGGCGCTTCCTGACGCAGTGGTTCTTTCGCATCACCGGCTACGCGGAAGAGCTGCTGAAGTTCGACGGGATTGAATGGCCCGAGCGTATTCGCACCATGCAGACGAACTGGATAGGCCGGTCGGAAGGGGCGCTGCTCGAATTCAAGGCCGATGTGCCTGGTATCGATGAACCGCTGCGGGTCTTCACCACGCGGCCGGACACTGTCTACGGGGCAACGTTCCTGGTGCTGGCGCCCGAGCACCGCCTGGTGGACCGGATCACGACGCCCGGGCAGCGCCTGGAGGTGGACCGCTACGTGCAGGCGACGGCCCGCCAATCGGAGATCGAGAGGCTCTCCACGGAGAAGGAGAAGACTGGCGTCTTCACGGGCGCATACGCCATCAATCCCTTCAGCGGACGCAAGATCCCGATCTGGATTGCCGACTACGTGCTGGTGACTTACGGAACGGGGGCGGTGATGGCCGTCCCGGCTCACGACGAGCGCGACTTTGCCTTCGCTACGAGGTATGGGCTCGATGTGGTGCCGGTTTTCACGCGCGATGGCGTCGACATCTCGCAGCCGCTCAAAGCTGCCTTCGTCGACGGAGAGGCGATGGTGAATTCGGGGCCATTCGATGGCACGCCGTTCGCCGAGGCCAAACAGGCGGTCATCCAGCACGCGGAACGCGAAGGAATCGGCTGCGGAACGGTAAACTACCGCCTGCGCGACTGGCTAATCTCGCGCCAGCGGTACTGGGGCGCGCCGATACCCATGGTGCACTGCGAGGAACACGGGGTTGTGCCGGTGCCGGAAGAGCAGTTGCCCGTGCTGCTCCCGGAGAACGTACGTTTCGAGCCAACCGGGCAGTCGCCGCTCACGCAGATCGAGGAGTGGGTCAACGTCCCGTGTCCGATCGATGGGAAGCCAGCCCGGCGAGAGACCGACACCATGGACACCTTCATGTGCTCAAGCTGGTACCAGATCCGCTATTGCGACCCCCATAACGAGGAGTTGCCCATTTCGCCGGGGCTGGCGCGGAAGTGGCTCCCCGTGGACCAGTACACCGGCGGCGCCGAACACGCCGTGATGCACCTCCTGTACACACGCTTCTTCTGGAAGGCAGCCCGCGACATGGGTGTGGTGGAAGGCGACGAGCCGATGGCGCGCCTGTTCTGCCAGGGGGTCATCCTTGGGCCTGATGGCAATCGCATGTCGAAAAGCCGCGGCAACGTGGTCGCACCCGACGACCTTGTGTCGGAATGGGGCGCCGATGCGTTCCGCTGCCAGCTCATGTTCGTCGGCCCATGGGACCAGGGTGGGCCTTACAACCCGAAGGGAATGCAGGGTATCATCCGCTGGCTGAACCGGGCGTGGACGCTCGCCGTCGAGCAACCCGCACTCGCGGAGCTGCCGGGAGCCCCCGAGACGAGCGCGCTCCGCCGGACCGTGCACCAAACGATCCGCGATGTGACGACCGATATCGAGGAGCTCAGCTTCCACACCGCCATCGCCCGGCTGATGGAGCTCACGACCACGCTGTCCCGCGCACGCGAGGCAGGCGCGGTTGACCGCGAGGCATGGGAGGAGAGCGTCCGTTCCCTGACTCTCATGATGGCGCCGCTGACCCCGCACCTCGCGGAAGAGCTCTGGGCGCGGGCAGGCGGAACGTACAGCGTTCATCAGCAGGCGTGGCCCCAATCGGACGCCGGCCTCGCGCGGGAAGAGACGATCGAGCTGGTGGTCCAGGTGAACGGCAAGGTCCGCGAGCGTGTGCCGCTCTCGGCAACGGCGACCGAGGCAGAGGCACGGCAGGCCGCCCTGGCCTCGGAGAGGGTGCGACAGTGGCTCGACGGAAAGGAGCCACGCAAGGTGGTTTACGTCCCGGGGAAGCTGCTCAACCTCGTCGTCTGAGTGCGGCGGCCTGGCGCCCGCCGTCCTTTTCCGAGTGTTTATGAACGCTCCGGGATGGGTAATCACCGGTAGACAGCCGGGGTGCGGCTCACTAAGGTGAGTCAAGCGCCCAGAGTCATCAAGCTGCCCCGGCGCCCGGGAACGGGCGTGGGCAAAGCCTTTGGAGGGCACCATGCAGATTAGGAAGGGTCCGCGGGACCCCCGCCTCGGCGATGCAGACGAGGCCTACGGCGACGAGACCGATCGCGGGCTCGATGCAATCCCGGACTTCTCTACCGGTCCGGCCCGGCCGTCCTGGCGTCGGGAGCCCCTTTCCGCGCCGAAGGCCGAAAGGCCCGTTCCGCCCCTGGTTCCGACCTTCGACGCTCCGGAGGCGGCCGCACCTCCTGTAGCCGCGGCTGCGGCGCCATCTCTGTCGGGCGAGAGCACGATCAGTGCGGATTCGAGCTTCGACGGACGCTACGAGTCGGAAGGCGACCTGAGGGTGTTGGGCCGCATTTCGGGAGAGGTAGTCTGCCGCGGGCAGATCACGGTCGAGCGCGGCGCTTCGGCGAACGCGAAGGTCCAGGCGCGCGACATCGTCGTGCGGGGCATGATCGAGGGCGAAGTGACCTGCACGGGCAGGCTGGAGATAGAGGCCAACGCCTCGGTGAGCGGGAAGGTTCGAACGGCCACCCTCGTCGTGCATGAGGGGGGCGCGCTCAGCGGGGCAGTGGAAACCACGGCCGCAGCGCCAGCCGGGCAGCCGCCAGCCCCGCGGGCTACCAAACGCGAAGCAGCCGCGCCGGAAGGCGACACAGGGAACGAACCAGCGCCAGCGCCGCGCACCGCACGCGCGCGCGACCTGCCGTCATTCGCTCTTGTTTCATCCGACGAACGGCCGGCGCCCGAGAAGACCCCGGCAACGGCCCGGTAAGGCGCCCGGGGGCGTTAGCGCCCTTTCCACTCCGGCGGACGGCGTTCCAGGAAAGCGGCAATGCCTTCTTGGAGGTCGTCGCTTTCGAGCAGGTCGTTGAGGGTGCGCGTGCACTCGAGCAGGGAGGCCTCCAGGTCCTGGCTGAGACCGCGCCAGGCGAGGCGCTTGATGTGCGCCGCCGAGAGCGGGGCGCAGCGGGCAAGCTTACGGGCGATGCCGAGGGTGAAGGCTTCAAGCTCTTCGTGGGGAACTAGGTGGGTGAAGATGCCAATCTCCCGGGCCCGCTCGGCGGAGAGCACCTCGCCGCTATAGAGAATCTCAAGGGCGTTATCGAGCCCGGCCAGCCTGGGCAGCAGGAAGGGCCCGGCGCCCGTGTCTGGCACGAGGGAACGCTGCGAAAAGACCCAGCCGATGCGCGCATTTGTGCTGGCGATTCTCAGGTCGCAGTGGAGTGTGACCTCGGCACCCCAGCCAACGGCGGGCCCATTGATCATGGCGATCACAGGTTTGGGGATCGCCGTCATCTCCCAGGGCGCCGCCTCGTTCGCATAGGTGCGGGGGCCACCGCCGGGCGGAACGCCGCGCGCCTGTCCGAGACCGCCACGGCCCTCTTCGTCGTTGACAAGCTCGGCGCCCGCGCAGAACGCACGCCCTGCCCCCGTGACGATGACGGCGCGGATCGAATCATCGTCGCGGCAGCGGCGCACGTGGTCATCGAGCTCGCGGTGCATGGCGGGAGTGCAGGCGTTCAACCTCTCCGGCCGGTTGAGGGTAATCCTTGCGATTCCCGGTTCCATCATTTCGAAGAGGCAATAGACACCCTCTGCCACGTCATGCTCCTCGTCTTCTGTTGTGGCTGTATCTCCAACAGTTGGCCCGTATCCAGTGGCCAAGGAATGTGGACTTTTCGCCTATCGGCGCCTAACGGGATAGCTCGAAGTAGACGGAGCCTTCGACGACCCAGGTGCGGACGCTAACACCCATGCGCTTGGCGGCGCGGCTTATGCGCAGGGCAATGCCACGCACTGTTTCGCCACCTTCTGGGTCAAGGCGCCCCGCTTCGCCCTTCTTTATGCTGGCGACATGGTCTTCGTACTCGCGCATCCGCGCCTTAAGCCGGCCAGTCTGGCGGACCGGATTCGGGGCCTTCTCACGGGGCATCTTGCTAAACTTGGCCATGATAATCGCTCCTCTCAGCAGGTGCTCTACAGGTTTGTGCGAGTGAACCCTCGCCAGGCAGCGATAGTATAGGCGAACATCATCGCAGAGTGAAAGGCCCGATTTGAGCCAGAAGAGGCCCTCCACGACCTCTGCGCAATTGCGAGAAGTGCCGCTAACGCTTTTCCTGGAGGCTGCCAACGCTCGTACGGATAGATTCAAGGAATGCGCTCAACTGGTGATCAAGCCGCCTGAGTACGTCGATCGCGTAGCTATCAGCGTCCTCCATCTGCCGGGTGCTTGCCTCTGCTGCCTCGCTAAGGTGGGCTGCAGCCGTCGCGTCGGCCTGGGCAATCACGTCGCGCGCGCGTTCTTCGGCATCGCGAAGCATGGAGAGACTACGGTCCTGGGCTTCGCGGAGTATGGCTGCTTCGTTGAGTCGCCGTGAGCGTTCCTCTTCGGTGGCCCGGGCGACGCGCTGGGCCTGCTCGTGGGCCTGGCCGATCACCTGATCACGCATCTCGATGATCTGGGCTGCCTCGCGCAGGTCGGCAGGGATGGCCAGCCGCAGCTGGTCGATGATGTCGAGCATCCGCTTCCGGTCGACGACAAGGTTGCCGCCGACGGGAAGCCGCCTCGCCTGCACGACGAGTTCTTCGAGGCTGTTGATGAGGTCGAGGATTTCCACGAGGCCCTCTCGGGCGCGTGCCCCTGGTTATTGCCCGAGCTTCTCGCGAATGGCGTCGCGAACGTGTTTGGGCACGAGTTCAGCTACGTCGTAGCCAAGCTTCGAGACCTCCCGGATCCGGCTGGCGCTGATGTAGAGGAAGTCCTGGTTCGCCATCAGGTACACGGACTCGAGGTGGGGGGCCATCTTGCGGTTCATGAGGGCCATGTCGAATTCAGCTTCGAAGTCGCTAACGGCGCGAATACCGCGCACGATCGCAACAGCGCCCTTGCGCCGGGCGAATTCGACGGTCATTTCGTCGAAGCCTTCCACTTCGACGGTTGGCAGGTCCTTGACGGCCTCCCTGAACAGGACAATGCGTTCATCCCAGGTGAACATTCCCTGTTTTTCCCGGCCTCTGACAACCGCCACGATGACACGATCGAAGAGGTGCGTCATCCGGCGCACGAGGTCGAGATGACCGTTGGTAACGGGGTCAAAGCCTCCCGGGAAGACTGCGATCCTCATTGCCCCTCCTGGCGGGCGTAGAGCGCGATTGCGCTATCGCCGTAAGTCCGTCGTTCCTGAAGCCACAGCCCGCCCGGCCGTTCGGGCGGATTGTAACGGCTTCCGTGCTCGTAGACGACAACGCCCCCGGGTGAGACCAGCGGGCGCAGGGCGGCGAGGGTCTCGTCGGCGCCTTCGAAGTCATACGGTGGGTCGAGAAACACGAGCCCGAACTGCCCTTCGACCGAACGCAGGGCGCCGGGGAGGCGTCCCCGGACGACGCGCCCGCTCGCGGAAAACCCCGCGCGCGCCAGGCTCTGGAGGATGGCCTGGCAGGCCGCTGGCTCGGACTCGACGAAGACGGCAGAGGCAGCGCCGCGGCTGAGCGCCTCGATGCCCAGAGCCCCCGTCCCGGCGAAGAGGTCGAGCACGGCGACGCCCTCCACGGACTCGCCGAGGATGTTGAAGATGGCCTCGCGGACGAGGCCGGAAGTAGGCCTCAGGCGATGGCCACGGGGCTCGACGAGCGGCAGACCCCTGGCGCTGCCCCCGGAGATGCGGAGCTTCGCCGCGCTCATCAGTTCGGGGGGGTGGCCGTCACGGTCGCGGCAGGCGTGCGCGCCTCCCGCGGCTGCACGGTGACAGCCACTTCGTTCTCGAAATAGTAAGAGCCGTCGCTCAGGGTCAGCTTAATGGTGTAGGTGCCTGGCTCGGCGGGAGTGGACCACTTGATACGGCCTTTCTGGCCGGCCCTCTCGCCGCCCTCAATCGTGCCCTTGCTCACTGTCCAGCGCGGTAAGAGGTCGGCCGGGTTCGGCTGCATGAGGATGGGCTGGCCGCTGCTGATGAACGGTACAAGTGCGGCCCAGATGTTCCCGAGGTAGACATCGTCGCTGGCGTTCTCGACGGCAACGCCACCAAGCTTGAAACGGGGGACCAGTTCGAGCTTGAAGCCGACGCTGAAGAAGTTCTCTATCCAGACCGTGCGTGGTGTGCCGGACTTGTAGGTGAAGGCCACGGTGGCGGTCTCGGCCTGCCAGACGATACCGCTCAGGTTCTCCTCACGGTCGATGTTCGTCCCCACAATCTCAACGACTGAGCCGGCGACGATCTGCTCATCGCTTCCCGCGCCGATGCTCATGCGTGCAGCGCGGGCCATGGCGTCGGCAAGGCGCAGCGTCTCAATGCCGTCGACGGTCTTCACCGTTGCGTACGGGGTGACGGTGAGGAGCAGCTTGCTCGGTTTGACGAGGCCTGTGAGGTGTTCGAGCACCCGGGCCATGTCGGTCCGGTAGGTTGACTGGTCGCGAAGGGGGGCGATTGCAAGGACATCGGCCGCCTTGCCGAGCTCGACCCAATCGTATGCCCCCTCGTCGATACGCCCCTGGACAACGATCGGCGACGGCACGGTGAGGGTGAGCAGCTTGTTCTGGCTGTGCAGCTGCTGGCTCAGCTCCGAGATGAAGAGCGCATACGCGGTGCGCTGGTCGGCGGGCAGGTCCATGTAGGCGATGTTGATGCCCCCGAGCTTCTTTTCGTTGACGAGGTTGACAATCTTGAGGACGTGATTGGACCTGGTGACAGCATCGCCCAGGATGGAAACGACCGCCGGAATCGCCCCCTTATCACCGGCCTTCACGGAAATAACCGGGTAGAAGGCGAAGGAGCCATCGCTTGTGATGCTGCTGAGCTCGCCAGTAATGGCGCCATCGGCCTGCGGCGTGAAGTCGAAGGTGTGAACCATCGTCACCTTGCCAGCAGCGTCGCGGTGCAGGGGCGCATTATGTGGAAGGTAGGCTGCGACATGGCCGGAGGGGAGAAGCCGTCGCATGACGGCGATGATCGCGGGGGTTTCCTGCAGGGTGGCGGTGGCCATCTTCCCCTGCGGGTCGAGGATTGCGGGAGCGAGCGTCTCCCAGGTCTTGGTGGCCTCGACATACTGGTAGAAGCTCAGGCTGCGCTGGTCGGTAGTTGGGTTCTTGAGCGGAAGCTGGACGAGGGCGTTGGCGTCACCCGGGGCCGGGTCTTTCTTCGGGTTCAGCTCGAAGACCTTGCTCACAAATTCGTAGCCTTCAGGCGTGGCGAGCTTCTGGCCTGAGGCGCAGTAGTCGGTGTTGCAGCCGCCCCCTCCACAGAGACGGGAGTAGGCCAGGAAGGCCAGCACGGCCAGCCCAAGAAGGATTCCACCAAGCAGGAGTGGCCGCCCGGGGCCGGACCTGGCCGAGCCGCCGTATAGTCCACCCGAAGAGGAGCCGCCCCAGGGCAGGCGACTACCCGATGAGCGGCGGTTCATACCAGTCCGGCCGGAGCCAACCGGGGGTGCAGGCTATTGACGTTTGGCAAGGCGAACCTCGGTTTCGATTATCAGGCCATCGCGGTTGAGGACAACCTTCGCAGCCTGGCCCGGTTCGTATTCCCGGAGGGCGTTGAGCAACGGATTCTGCCGGGTTATCGCCCTGCCGCCAACCATGGTCACGATATCGCCGGGCTTTATGCCCGCCTGATCGGCGACGCTCCCGGCGGGAACGGCAGCTACCAGCGCGCCTTCCTCAAGCGCCAGCCGGGGCAGCCGGGAGAGGTTCTCGGGCGTCAGGTCGATGTGCTCAAACCCCGGCCAGGGCCGGGGAATGGGCCCGCCAATCACAATGATGCGCCGGGCTGTTTCGAGGACCCGGCCCGAAGGCAGGGCAAATGCGACCCCCTCCACCTCCTGGCCGCTTTCGGTCAGGCGAATGACGGAAGTCGGCATGCCCACGAACTGGCCGTTGAGGTTGACGAGCGCCCCACCGCTGTTGCCGTGGTTCACAGCAGCGTCGGTCTGGATGAAGTCACTGTGAACCACGCCGTCGTAGTAGCGCGTGCGGCCAACGCCACTCACGATGCCGATGGTGACGGACCCCTGGAATTCGGACAGCGTCTCGCCGATGGCGAGCACCGTGTCGCCCGGGACGAGTGCGTTAGAGTCGCCAGGCTCCAGGGGTTTGAGCCCACCGGGGCTTACCTGGAGTACGGCCACATCGGCAAAAGGGTAGTCGTGGCCAATCAGGAGCGCCTGGCGTTCGGCGCCGCCGGGAAGGATAACCTTGAGCGACTCCGTGCCGATGACGACGTGGGCATTGGTGACAATATGCCCCTGCTGGTCCATGACAACGCCGCTGCCGACGTCCTTCTGTAGTCCTCCCGCCACGCGCCGGAAACTCTCGATTCGAACGACGCTTTCCCGGCCCTTTGCCGCGGCATCCGAGATGGCGCTGGTGAGGTCCACGTGCATGGTTACCGGCGCCGGAGTTTCGCGCCCCTGGCCGCCAGAAGCGGTGCTATCCGTCTTCTCGCCGGCCAGCAGCCAGACAATCAGTCCGGCAATCAGTCCACCGGCGAGGCCGCCCGCGAGTGCCGCCACAAGGTACCCGGCGCTGCGATCCCGGCGCACCGCTGGCGCCTGCTGCCTGACCGCATCCGGGGCTGGAGCGGGAGTGGGCACTGGTGCGGGCTCGCCAACAGCAGACGCGGGCGGGGTTTGCGGCGCGGATGGCGCGGGGCTCAACGGGCCGGGAGCTGGCCGCGACCAGTCAAGCCCGTCGGTTGCCCTCCGCTGCGGGAAGCCCTCTTCACCACCGGTTTCCACGCCACGCCTCGCAGTGCTGTTTCATTGCGGCCGCCGCGGGCGCGCAGGTATACTGTGCGCGACTGAGGCGAAAGGCGCCCCAGTCTCTTTTTTCGGCCGCGAGCACAACTCTAGGGTACGACATGACCGACAAGCCGGTTCCCCTCACGCGTGAAGGTAAGGCAAAGCTCGAGGTTGAGCTGGAAGAGCTGCGCATGGCACGCAAGGCGATCGCGGAGCGAATCCACAACGCCCAGGAGCTGGGAAGCAGCCAGGCCGATGCCGAATACGAAGATGCCAAGCAGGAGCAGGGGCGCACCGAAGGCCGCATACTGGAGCTCGAGGATATCCTCAGGCGGGGAACCGTCATCGACGAGGTTTCGGCGCACCATGCGAACCGCGTTATGGTGGGGAGCGGTGTCGAGGTAGAACAGGACGGAAAGCGGCATCACTACCGGATCGTGGGCGCGCCGGAGGCAGACCCCGCCGGTGGCAAGATCTCAAACGAATCCCCGGTGGGCAGCGCCCTGCTGGGCAAGTCCGTGGGCGATTCGGTTGATGTGAATGTGCCCCGGGGCGTGATCAAGGTGAAGATCCTGAAGATAGACTAGTGACGCCCGCCCCTGCGCAGCGTCACAGGCCGCCGGGTGGCGGCCTTTCCATTACCGGCGGGAGGCCCACCTGTGGATGAACTCACGGCCCAGAGGCTCGCGAAGCTGGAGCAGCTGCGCGAGCGCGGCATGGACCCCTACCCGCCCCGCGTGACCCGTACTCATACGGCCGCCGAGGTCACGGCCATCGCCGGGTCGCTCCCGGGCGAGACTGGCGAGTCATCGGTCGACCCGGTGGACATCGCGGGCCGCGTCGTGGCGAGGCGCGACATGGGTAAGGCCACGTTCATCGACCTCCAGGATGGCAGTGGCCGCATCCAGGTCCTGTTGCGCCAGAATCAGCTCGGCGACGACCTTTACGACGCGCTCCGGCTCATCGACCTGGGCGACTTCATCGGCATTCACGGTGCGCCGATGCGCACGCGCACGGGCCAGCCCACGGTGGGGGCACGCACCTGGACGATGCTCGCCAAAGCCCTCCACGCCCCGCCTGAGAAGTACCACGGCCTCGCCGACATGGAGCTTCGCCAGCGGCGCCGCTACCTGGACCTGATGGCGAACGAGGAAACCCGCCGCACCTTCACCATCCGCAGCCAGGTGGTCGCCGCGGTGCGACGCTTCCTCGATGCGCGCGGATTTCTTGAGGTTGAGACGCCCATCCTGCAGGAGGCGGCGGGCGGCGCGGCGGCACGCCCCTTCATCACCCACTACAACGCCCTGGGCGAAGACCGGTTTCTGAGAATCAGCCTGGAGCTGCACCTGAAGCGCCTCGTGATTGGAGGCCTCGATCGCGTTTACGAGATTGGGCGCAATTTCCGGAACGAAGGGATGAGCGCCAAGCACAACCCCGAGTTCACCATGCTTGAAAGCTACCAGGCGTATGCCGACTACACCGACGTCGCGCGCATGGCCGAGGAGATGGCCAGCTCGGTGGCGATGGAGGTCCTCGGTCGTACCAGCGTCCAGTTCCGCGGACATGAGATCGACCTGGCGCCCCCATGGCGACGGCTCACGCTGCACGACGCACTCAGGGAGTACGGCGGGATAGACCTCGACCAGTTCGACACGGCGGAGAAGCTCCGGCCCGAACTGGAAGGGCGCGGCCTCACAATTCACCCGGGGCTGGGCTGGGGCAAGCTCGTCGACGAGGCGATGTCGCATTATGTTGAGCCGAACCTGGTGCAGCCCACCATCCTGCTCGACTACCCGGTGGAGCTATCGCCGCTGGCGAAGCGCAAGCCCGGCAATCCGAAGCTTGTCGAGCGTTTCGAGGCGTTCATTGGCGGCTTTGAGTGCGGCAATGCCTACACCGAGCTGAACGACCCGGGTGACCAGCGGGCGCGATTCGAAGAGCAGCTCCGGCTTCGAGAGGCGGGCGACGACGAGGTCGAGCTGGTCGACGACGACTTCCTCTTCGCCCTTGAGCACGGGATGCCGCCCTGTGGTGGTTTCGGGATGGGGATCGACCGTTTCGTGATGTTGCTCACGGGGCAATCGACAATTCGCGAGGTGATCCTCTTCCCCCAACACAAGACCGTGAAGGAGTAGGCCTGCCTTGCCGTTGCCCCACGAACTCGTTCGTGGAGTCGAACGTCACCACACGGCCACCGCCTACGTGGTGAGCGACGCTCACACCCTCTTGCTCTGGCACCAGCGGCTGCGTATGTGGCTGCCGCCCGGCGGCCACTGCGAGCCCAACGAGGACCCGGTGCAGGCAGCGCTGCGCGAGGCGCAGGAGGAAAGCGGGCTCGTCGTCGACGTGATCGCTCCGCCGGACCTGCTCGTGTGCGAAGGCCCGCAGGTGCTCCCGCCACCGGCGGTGATCCTTGTCGAGGACATCGTTCGCGACGACCAGCCGTTCCATCAGCACATCGACCATGTCTACTTCACGAGGGCGGCCGCCTCCGCAGACTTCGCAGCTGCTACACCGCACGGGCCCCATCGCTGGGTGGACGGCGCGACGTTGCGTTTGCCGTTTTCCCTCCCGGCGCCCGATGGTACGCTCGTGCCTGTCGCGGAGGACGTGCGCCTGCTGGGCATCCGCGCCATTGCCGCTGCCGCGGCCGGGGATTCCCTTCGTGCTTAGCATCCAGTTCATCCGCGACAACACGGACCGTGTGAAGCGAGACCTTGGCCTTCGCAACGCGGGGGCGCCGATTGACCGGATCCTGCTCCTGGATGAGAAGCGCCGCGAGCTTCTGCAGGAAGTCGAGACGCTACGCGCTGAGCGCAACACTACCAGCAAGGTGATAGGCGCGACAAAGGACTCAGCGGAGCGAAATGCCCGCATCGCGGCCATGCGCGAAGTCGGCGACCGCATCGACGACCTCGACGGGCGCCTCAAGTTCGTGGACTCGGAGCTGACGGCGCTGCTCCTCGAAGTCCCGAACATCATCGACCCATCGGTCCCGCCGGGCCCCGACGAGGCATCGAATGTGGTCATCGAGACCTCCGGGTCGCCACGCACTTTCTCGTTTCAACCGCGGCCGCACTGGGAGCTGGGCGAGATCCTCGACGGGATCGACTTCGAGCGGGGCACGAAGATGTCGGGGAGCCGCTTCTATCTGCTCAAAGGGCAGATTGCCCGGCTCCAGCGCGCGCTCATCCAGTTCTTCCTGGACGAGCATTCCCGGAACGGGTTCATGGAATGCTACCTGCCCGACATGCTCAATGAGGCGTCGCTCGTCGCGTCGGGCCAGCTGCCCAAGTTCTATGACAACCTTTACCGCGACGCCGAGGAGGATTTCTTCTTTACGCCCACCGCCGAGGTGCCGTTCGTCAACTACTACCGCGACGAGATCATCCCGCCGGGGGCGCTGCCGCTGCGACTGGTCGCCCACACTCCCTGCTTCCGTCGCGAGAAGATGAGCGCCGGGCGCGACGTGCGCGGCATCAAGCGGGGGCACCAGTTCGAGAAAGTTGAGATGTTCGTCTACTGCGAGCCGGGGCAGAGCGAGGCCGAACTCGAGAACCTGGTGCGCCGGGCGCGATCGCTCCCCGAGAAGCTGGGCATCCCTCACCGGGTGGTCCAGCTCTGTTCGGGCGACATCGGCTTCAACGCCACAAAGACTTACGACATCGAGCTGTGGGCTCCCGGGCAGGGAGAGTGGCTGGAGGTGAGCTCGGCTTCGAACTGCCTGGACTTCCAGGCGCGGCGGGCGAATATCCGTTACCGCCCGGCGGCGGACGCATCCACGCGGCATCCGCACATGCTCAACGCTTCGGGCCTTGCCCTTCCCCGCTCGGTTATCGCAGTGATGGAGAACTACCAGGAAGAGGATGGCAGCATCACGGTACCTGCGGTCCTGCGCCCGTACATGGGCGTGGAGCGGATCGAACCGCGCGGGGCGTGAAGGGGACGGGGGGTGCTTGCTCCGCGGCCGGCCAGCCACAAGAACGGCATCCAGATTTTACATACAGTTGATCGACATGCCTGATGTGAGTGCCACACCATCGGCGTAATCCCTGCGACGGAGGGGGAACCCCGGCTTGATAGAGAGAGCGGAACCTTCGATTCCGAAACTGCTGAACCGGCACCACATCCCGGCGATGCGCCCAGAGCATAGCTCCATGCTGCTCGGGCGTCTCGATGGACTCGCGGGGCCGCAGCTTGCCCGCGCGCTTTCCGTTAGTGAGCCAACGGTCAAGCTCTGGCTAAGCATCGTCTCCGCTGAGATTGCCATGTGCCTGCCGCAGGAGCAGAGGCTAACAGGTGAGATGCGCGGTGCGTGGATCTACGCGCACCACGCGTGCTGCCTGGTCGTGAGCGACCGTGTGGACGCTCGCTAGCGATGTGGACGCATGAAACGGGCCACCTATCTGCTCGCCTACCCAGAAGACTAGCCGGCTGCTCGTTCACCATCCAATCCAAAGCGGACATGCTGGCACAAGCCGACTGCAAAACTGAAACCCTGCAGTTGGGCTGGTAGTCAGGACCCGCGGGACCAGGAACAAGGAGCATTTCGATGCATGGTCTTAAGTGGAGCCGGCCGCTGATCGCCGTGATCAGCACGGCGATCATCATTGTGGGAACACTTGCTGGCGGCCAAATAGCGTTTGCGGGTGTGAATCCCAGCACTACTCCAGTTGGCTGCGGAGCCAATCCAGACGACCAGGGCTACGCGTATGGCTGGTGGGGGTCGAGCGCCACAATGCGCACGGAAAACGACAACCTCTACTGCTACTACGTGTATCTGGCAGGCCACTACAGGATAGGTGACACCTACTACTGGGTCTCAGGCACATGGGTAGGTGGCTCCCCATCGCGGGTCGAAACGTATCCGACCGGCACCATCGTTGAGGTCGGCGGAAGCCACAACGCGTGCGAGCAAGGATGGACCGGCTGCAACGGTTACGCGTCCACACTCGCGTACCAGTAGCTGGCAGCAGCCACAATGAGTCATGCCCGGTGCACCGGGCATGACTCCTACCCCCCGGAGATGACCGTGTGGGCACGAAGTAGCAGCAAAGCAACCCTTGCGCTTGTAATGGCTCTTGTTACTGCCTGCGGAAGCGGCGAAGCGGAACCTGGTTCACCGTCTGGAACCGGTCAAACTTCACAGGCAGGAGCTCCCGGGGTCTCGTCGCCGCTCCCGATCCCGCCAGCCAGCCTGGCACTGCTGCTCCCCGAGGCAAGCGACTTCGAGAAGGACCTCATCGAAGACGCCCATATCAGCGTCGCCGAGTACGAAGCGGCAAAGCTTGCCGAGGTTGCCTGCCTCCGCACGGCCGGAGTTACCGTGCAGGAGCCCGTCAGGCTCGATGGGTTGTACAAGTACCGCCTGGTGCTTAGCTACCCGGCGGGCCGGCCGGAGCTAAGCAACGCTGCCAGGGAATGCAACAAGGAACATTCCGGCGTGATTGACAGGCTCTGGGCAGAGGTTTCGGTGCCTCTCTACCAGCGCACCATTAGCGAATCTCGCCGCCTGATGGCTGAGTGCTATCGTCAAAACGGACTGAAAGCCGATGAACGCCCGCAGGATTCAACGGATCCGGCGGTGCAGGAGCGGTACCGGGCATGCCTGACGGGGATGTGGGCAGCTCTGGACATTGAGGGTGTTTCGTTCGGAGTAGATGGTGATGGACGTCCGCAGTAGCGGTGGCGGCGCCGTTTCCGCCGGCCTGAACTCAACGAGTGAGACAACGGTGCTCCCGCCAATTCAGGGCAGCTGCCTGTGAGGGGCTCGTTTCGGGCTGGTCTACCTGTCCTAGTTGCGGCTATAGCCGTTCTCCCGGTGATCGCCAGCGGACTGCTCGCCCTCCAGGAGCGCAGGCTTGCCTCCACGCCCGGCAAAGAAGCACCGCTGCTGGTAGAGCCCACCGCCCGGTCCATCACGGACGAGAGCCCAATCGTGGTCGCGGTGACGGTTGTTCCCGGGCCCGAGGTCCTGGCCGGGCAAGCGACCGGCACGATCACCGCCGTAGGTGTGGGTCCGGGAGACCGGATCGCGGACGGAAGCATCATCTTCGAGGTAGACGGCGTTGGACGACTCGGGTTCGCGTCGGCGGCTCCGTTCTACCGGGCCATACGACCGGGCACCGAAGGCGCCGATGTCGCAGAACTCCACCGCCTCCTCACGGCAACGGGCCATCTCAGCCGCTCACCCGGAGAACAGAGGCTGGCCTCGACAGCGACGGGACAGGCGATTGCTGCACTTGCCAGGTCCATCGGCGCTCAGCCGGCCGAGGTCTTCGATCCAGCCTGGGTGGTCTGGCTTCCTGTCACGGATCTGAGCGTGGCGGGAGTCAACATCCGCGTCGGCCAGCCGGCTCCCGCCCAGGGCACAGTCATGATCACCACGCCGGGAACGATCGCCGCCGCCCACATCGTTGCAGCGGGTCAAGAGCCTCTCAGGTTCGCACCCGGAATCGAGTATGTGGCCGTTGTTGACGGCGAAGAACTTCCCGTCAGCACATCGACGGGTCAGATCGAGCAGAAAAGCATGGCGAGGATACGAGAGCCGATGCCGAACGAGCGTGAAGGCATCCCGGGTACCGTGCGGCGCAAGACCCCTCTGCAGGGGTTCGCCGTCCCCTCGCCGGCGGTGATGACGAACGGCACCGGCAGTCTCTGCGTGTGGCTGCAGGATGGCGCACACTTCCGTGCAGTGACCGTCTCGGTGGCGGGGGCACGTGGAGGAGTCACGAACATCGGTTCAGGTTTGGAGGTGGGGGCGCTGGTGCTCGCGAACCCGGCACGGGTATTGGAGGACCCCAGGTGCCCTTGACCCTCAATGAGGTTTCGCACCGTTATGGTCCGGGCCTACCCTGGGTGGCCCGGCGCGTGAG